>ENA-OREC01000929-OREC01000929.1-marine-metagenome-genome-assembly--contig:-NODE-929-length-13440-cov-12.716905_pt1 | contig 13440 bp, 3 predicted proteins | sample MGYA00248626_ERZ508543 | MGnify/ENA primary metagenome ERZ508543 (study PRJEB26211, sample SAMN05518279) | marine metagenome | isolation source: Puget Sound, Washington, USA | host: Bankia setacea... | reverse complement strand
CACAACCTACTATGTTCAAATGAAAGCACAACCTACTATGTTCAAATGAAAGCACAACCTACTATGTTCAAATGAAAGCACAACCTACTATGTTCAAATGAAAGCACAACCTGCTTCGTTCAATTTGAAAGCACAACCTGGTATACATAAAAATCTTAAGTATCTTTTCTACTTGTATGTACTATCGCTTGTACGTCATTTTCTTTGTTAAGATGATGCCAGTGGACATGTTTGAGCGTAGAATTAATGCTCAACTAACGAAAGGTTGTCAAAGTTGTCTTTTAATTATTGCATATACATTGTTAGAAGAGTTTTCAGTTTAGCCCTTCTCAATAAATGTGCTATTTTGATTTTGTGTTTTGTTTAATTCATCATTCAGTACAGATAAACACTGATAGTAAAATTGACTTTGATGCCAATACAAGCTCAAGGTTCGATTTCATTGATTTATCACAACTTGTGCAGTACGTTATATGCCTAAAACACCATTCTCATAGCTTTAAGTGCCACATATCAGTGTCAGTTTTTAAACCAACAATGTCAATTATACTGCAACTAGATGCAATAGTGGTGGATCCCTAAAACTCTTTAAACTGGATGAATGATTCTTCTGCCCAAAGTTGCATACAAGAATAGACTTTTCTATGATAGGGAAACATTTGTAATTGTGTCAGTATAGCGACAAACTTTGAAATTTGATATTGAAATCATTGTTAATCGTTGAACGGCAAACGGAGCTATCATTTGGTTTAGGGTTCAATAAATGTTATGATTCTAACACAAGTTATTCAGTCTTGCGTTAACCTTTCAATATGCATCCAAGATCGCGAATTAATCCGTTAACATAATATTAGCCATTCAATAAAAGGTCAAATGAATAGGGAATCTCCTTTTATTTGGGGTAAATTAAAGCTCCCTTTTTGAGACTACCCGATATTGACCTGGTAATAGATTAGAGTAGGGGCTGCAGAGGATTAATCCAAAATCATAATAGGGGTTTGCATAAGAGAGATTGAAGATCAGAACAGGGGCATAATAACTATTATCCTGTTTCATAAAAGAGGTGCACCAGTTAAGGATCAAAATAGAGACCACGTAAGACTTGAATTAGAAAGGAGGTGTCAAAGTAAATAATAGTAAATGGTTTCACTTCAGGGATCTAAATAGAGTAAACAAAACTGTAATAATGTTGTGTAAATCTGCAAGGTTGGGTGCCAGATTTAAAAGGATTAATTGAACAAATATTACATGGAAGAGTTAAGGAAAGTGCAACAAAATGACTTTAAAGTGCAACAGATCATGACATAAGTTTTAGCTATTAAATAAAGAATGAAAAGACTTGAGAAAGTGGTAGCCTTGTAGTTGTACCGTTCATAAACTTGTACAATAATCAATATAAACATGTGACTGAGGCTATATTAAGACTCTAAGAGTTTCTGTTGTGCTTTGGTATATTGTACTCTTACAGCATTTATTAACTTATTGTAAATTGAGTACATGTACGTAAACAATGTCAAACGGCAGGAAAATGCTGAATATTTGGCAAATGCTAAAGACAAGCTCAAAGAGTCCTGATGGAATTCGAATAACTTTTACAACTCAAACTTAAAACATGAATCTGTCAAAACCTGCATTTGTGTAATTGATTTAGTGAATGGTTGGAGATATGTTGTTACATGAAAGATAGGCAATAGGGGAATTCCTGATCATTTTGTTCCTATGTTATGAGAAGCATGCATTCTTTTGTTCTATTTTCTGACTACCTCATTCCCATGTTTTAATACTTAGCCAGCCGGTACTGTGTCCATAAATTACAGGGTTATGTCCCATATCTTTCATCCAAGGTTTCTCATCAAGAGAGTTCCATGTTTTCTCTTGTAAAAAATGTGTAGAATTAAGATATATGATACGTCCCAAGAGATCAAGCATTTTTTCAGCAACTTTGGTAATTTGCAAAAAGTTGTGGTGACGCAGGCAAGAGAGAAACAATTTCTTTCCCTCCATTTCTTGCTGACACCACTTTTACAACAGTTCTTCTTGTAACAAACCAAAAACATCAACTCCCAGCCCGAATTTTGGAGCCAGAAAATCAGAAGCACTCCACTTTAGTAGGTACAAGAGTTACTTCAAATTACTTCACATCGTTTAGTTAGGTACCTATAATACTTAATGTTCATTGGTAAGATATTATAAAGTCTTGTAGAAGAATCATTGGTTAATGGTGCCTTGGTTATTAGAGGATTTCTAGAACAATTGTTTCACCCACTTGATCATGTTTAGTTTTAGTAGATCAATTCTTGTCTGATGTATTAGGAAGTTAGATGCAAAACTGTTCTTGTGGTATGTATAAGGAAGGTAGATACAAAACTGTTGTAGTTGTATGTATAAGGAAGGTAGATACAAAACTGTTCTTGTGGTATGTATAAGGAAGGTAGATGCAACTGTTCTTGTCATAGGTATAAGGAAGGTAGATACAACACTGTTCTTGTGGTATGTATAAGGAAGGTAGATACAAAACTGTTCTTGTGGTATGTATTAGGAAGGTAGATGCAAAACTGTTCTTGTCGTATGTATAAGGAAGGTAGATGCAAAACTGTTCTTGTCGTATGTATAAGGAAGGTAGATGCAAAACTGTTCTTGTCGTATGTATAAGGAAGGTAGATGAAAAACTGTTACATCCAGAAATCAGATGTTTTGTGGATTGACTATCTAGTGACTAAAGCTTAGAAAACACCATCAGAAATATCCGATATCTTGCACCTTTGTTTGATCTTACATCACCAAATGCATTCTTGAATATCAAATCTATTCCCTGAATGCCGCCTTTCAATGGATACCTGTTACAGTGTCAACATAACAGCAAGAGAAATTAATTTGGGCGAAGATTTACGTGTTTGTTGGTCTGCCACATCAGTCACCAGTGCATGTTGTTGTACAGTTAATGGCTACACATCAAAAGAATTAAAAATCCTAATTTGCATACGAAACAACTGAATTGTCACATTTTTCTCTCTAAATTCCAGTTTTTATTAAGCAAATTAATAAAAACATTTTACCAGCTAGACAAATACTCAATAAAACACATAAACACAGCTAAATCACAGTACCATACTTCAACCATTATAAGTAGACACATAAAAATTCCAGGAAAATTTATGGCATGAAACTTAACCTAAATAGTCAAATGATAAACGCCTTTTTTCCAACTTTACATTTGGGGCACATTTTTTACTTCTTCATTTTCCAACCTGACATTGTGATGTTTACAGTGTTCAAAAACAACAACAACATTTATTGGGCTACTAGCTCCATTTCATGGTGTAGTATTTTTTCGGTTTTAACATATGCATTTCCTTCGTTTTCATCAATAATGGCAAGTATGTATCATACAAAGAAATCCTCGGAGAATCATGCACCACTTTACCTCAAAGTATGTGCATACTATGGAATAATGTTCAGTAAAATAAACATTGGAATCTAAATAAGTACTTTAGAAAACAGACCCATTGTACACTCATATCTAAACAAATCTCAAATTTGACCATTGTCATGTCTCTGATTGAATTCTTGTAACTCAAATAACCTTCTAAAATTGACATGTTTAACTATAAAAAAATCAGACACTTTAGGTTTTCCTCATTTCTGACAACTCTCCAATCTTCTTTCAAACACCCACTTCAAATGGCCTATTACTAGAATCACACTAAAATGAACTTTCAGTCAACAATACTCGTGCCTCAGATTACATTACATTACATTTTGTGCAACCTCTTCAATGATGGATGATAATTTACAAAAGAGCACTTAAAAAAACAACGACTCAAACACGGCCGAGATTGTTCGGCAAACCAACCGTATTTACATAAGCCGTTTCCAAATATAATCACAAAAACTCTAATAACAAACTTAAAAGTGTGGAAAACTGTATACAAGCGGGCCTCCTTTGCTGGTTTTTAATTAGCTAATACCATTGAAGACTGTTTTTACGCCTGCTATTTTATATTAATGTTTCCCGATTTGCCGAAACTTGATATTGTTTACCTTACCGATGATCTTTTACAAGTGAAGGTGTATGAAATACCAAAGTAAATACAATTTGCGGGAGGTTTTCATCCTGCTGCATGTTGAAGTGTGAGAACTGAACAGCCTAAGTAACCCCTAATTCACTCAATAGCCCCGACAAAAATGGGTATCAATATATTTACCTAATATCCTCAATTCAATTTTAAATATGTGACGTAAAAATGTACTAAATTCCACTATATTGCAATGCCAGTTAAAACAGTTTTGTGTAGAGTTTCAAATTTCATTCCTTGTAGTTGCTATCTAAACAATGTCAATCAACTTCTGTTACATAATAAAGCTGGTGTTTCAAACTATTCTGTCCATTCTTTTTTTTTTTGGGGTTGGGGGGTTGGGAAGGGGGTTCAATTACCAGTAGCCCTTTAAAGGTGTTTAATTAGGGTTTCTGTTGTCCGTTAAGTGGAACAATATACCCGGTATCTAATACTCCCAAAAACTGATAAAAATGATACAACACTTTATCATTGTCTATTTAAGTAGCAGCGATGATGGTAATATGAAATTGGACCAGATCTAACAACTTAATGATGTGAAATTAAGTCTTGATTCATTTACTATTGTAGGTTCATAAGTCTGAGGGAAAAAAATAAAGATGTTTATAGTGATGTCATAGTGAAATTGATTCTGACTTTTTGACTTTTATTTCAGTTTTACAGCCGAAGAAAGTTGATAACGCAATAAAGCAAGTACAGTACACACGGGCCACAGATGATTGTACGAAGGCGACACTCACTATTCTGTCTACATTATTGTCTAGTTATAAATGTAAGAAAGCTAATATTACAATTGATACATAACAAGGATGAGGTACTTAGGAAATATGTCTACGTTGGAGTTTAGAAAAGTCGCCCCAAAAAACATGAAATGAAACTGATCCAATGATTCACATTTCTCTTCTAAGACGCATTAGAACTTGAAAAAGGAGACAATGAAAGTGAACAACGTCATCCTAGAGTGAAATTTAACCATTACATGTATTAAGCTTTAAATTTCTTCATTTAAATGAACAAAGTATAACACTACAATTACCTTTCCCTTCCATACAAGTAGGATGTATGTCTCTTAAACTAAAATAAAAGACTTTAATATGTGAGACTAGATTCTTTTGCGGTGGTTTAAAGTAAACATTGTTCAGTGTTTATTCCTCACAATTTTGATTCTTAAAAAATAAGTTAATCTTCTTGGAACACTGGATACATACTTCAGTCTCGATAGCACGGCGGCCATTGTACCCATTGTACGTCCCAGCTAGCTCTTTACAACTAGATGCTAACTACCTGATACTCTCAGGATCTTGATTTATATTTTCAATCGATAACAGAAATTGAGTGTATTACAGATCTCGCTAATCAACAGAAGAATGAAGAAATATAAAAACGAACAAATTACAGAAATCACCAGAAAAAAACAGACAAATTTTACAGAACAGAACAAAAGTTTATTTCGACATTTAAGCTCATAGTCATAACACAAATATTGCATGAAAAATCAAAATCAAATAAAATCAAAAAAAATCAAAAAAAAAATCAATAATTTCTACTTTTCAATACATTATTATTAACATTCAGATAACAAGGGTGATGGTCAACTATAAGCTCTAAAGCACTGGACCTTACACAGTACAATAGAACACATTTTTTCACTTTTTTATATATATTTAGATTAAGTACATATAAGATTGGTTACGTTACACTCAATTTGACATAGTCATCTGTACTAGGGTCACTGTTCACTTATAGTTACGTGATATGACACAGGAGTCAGACGTGTCCACTCGCTATACTGGCTGACGTCCAAACAGACACCCAGACGCCCCGATTATAAAATACTTTTGGCATCAGTTTAGCCTCATTGACTTAATTATAATGGTTGCCATAGTTACAGACTGTCGTATATACAATAGAAACCTCAGGTAAAAAAAGGACTGGATTTAATGATAATGATATTCTTAGATTCACGGTGAAAAGAAATGTGGCAGTGAGGGACCATGAATAGATTAACTAGTGGAAACCTGTCATCGTATAAAAATGAAATTGTTGGTCAGCACAGTGAAAAACAAAAAAATAATCAGTCAATTTGTTAATAAGTTAAAAGGGAAGCAAAATGGTAGTAATAATTGAACTTGCAAAGGTAAAGTTTGGAAGTTGATATCTTTTAAAAACTACTTTTGTTATAACTGTTTATTTGTTAGTGGCAAAATATTATGGCTAAATGTTCAAACTTAGCAAGATTACTCAATTTATGCAAGAAACAATCTAGTGAACCTATCCCACCATTTCCCTGATTTGGCAACAACATCCAATCCTTCTCCTAACCTCATTTATTTGAAACCCTAACCACTATAAAGGTAGACATGTCATTTTCTTGTCAAGAACGCAGACGTAGATCTTGTTTAGCGAAGATTGCACTTTATCAATTAAGTAAACACGCTTTTATATCAAAACATCCTTGTAGCAACATCTCAAATTTCAACTACCATGAAAAAATACCTACCACCATCAAGAAAACACGTTTTTAACTTTACACAACAGAATTATTCGGGAATCTAACGAGGTATATAAGCTGACGTATCTCATTATAATGTTGAAACCACCATAGGGCAACCCAAATAATGTTCCAAATAACCTTACCTGTAAATGTCCATGTTTGGAATTATAGCAAGTTTACAATGATATTATCAGGTCAGTTTTGTTTGGATTTACAGTAATGGCTGGCCATGCATTGTCTAGATAAGCTTTGTTTTACCAAATTACAATATGTCTGACATGATGATCATATTGTATAATGGAAATAATTTCAAGAAAAAAGTTAAATAATATAATATAATCCATGTTTGTTGCCAGATAGTAGTTTATTTAAATCTTGTTTGATAGGCAGAAAAAAAACCAATATGCTAACAAACCTTTACCGAAAATGAATCCATATAAAACTATTGTATCATATCATATCCTCTATTTAATCAGGGTGAAGCAAGGACAAAACATGAAAGTAAAATTAAATATTAAGATGGTCCAACCAAAACGAGATTCTAACCTTTCTTAAAACTACATCAGCATGCTACAGTTTCAGACAAAATGTTGTTCTTTTATGATGCAATTAATATATATACAATTTATACAAACACCTTTCCAAATCCTAACAACACTTGATAAAATGAACACAGAGTTTAACGATCAATCTGCAGAGGTTATACCTTATTCAAAATAAAAAAAAGTAAAAAAAAGTGATAAATTACAGTTATACCAGAAATTTTGAAATCCACCAGAGTACGATATTAAAAACACGATTTGGACCATTTCCAGACTTCAAAAGAATATTCTTACATCGTTATCAGGGTTGAAGACTTTTGATACATTTTACGTGTTACACATTAGCCATAATGAAGATCCACTGATGGAATCCCTAGTGTCAACTTTACTTCATGAAACTTGTTCTACACCATTTTAAGACAAGGTTCTGTTAGATTATACCAAGGAGCAATGGTTACCATACTGAAAAACCTGTTTCTTAATTGGGTCAAGTTTAGGGAAAACCCTCTTTCACATCATTTTTTCATAAACAATTCTCTTGTGATATCTTTAAGAGACTGTTACAACACTAAACGAGAATCTGTTCCTTATTTAGGTCAATCACATGAGAAAGATCTGGTGTTACTGTTTTTCGTAAATCTTTGGTTTGACATGAGTTTAGGGACTTTATGAAACAACAGCAGAGTTTTGGGTGAACAGGCAGGGCAATAAAATGTTCCCAATATACATGTTCACTGGGATTATTATGAGTAAATTGCATGCATTCCACCAATTGTTTGCATAATTTGACACTGGCTCCTATAAATTTATGCTAACAGTTAAATCAATATTTCGAAACCTGGAACCAAGAGTTAAGTTCTCCGACTATTTTGACAGCATACAATTTGATCAAAGACACAAGTTCTAAGAAATTTGGCAGAGACAATACTTGCCATTCACAACATAGTATTCAGGTTTCAATTAAAAGATAGGCATCCCCCAAAAATACATGCAAGTTTTATTTTTCTGCTCTCTGGTTATCATTATATACACCTCATCTAAAAGCTTTTTTTGGGAACAATAGAACATTGTTCTTAGCGAAAATCTGACAAGAATCAAACATACCTCTCTCACCTGTTCAAACAAAATGGCTGCCAAAAAGAACAAACACACCTGAATGGTTTTACTTGAGAGTTGCTGCATTTACTTAGTTACCATAGCAACCAACTTTTGAAAAAATAAAACAACTGCCTACAAGTTTATTAACTAAATGAAGAAAGGCATCATCAATTAAGCACTTGAGAAATAATCTCGTCTATTTTAAATGAGAGCCAGTTCTTCAAACATCTCAGAATCTATGAGAACGCTGCTTCATTACTGGGAGTATTAAAACTGTGTAGTATCAGAGTTTCTGATCATTATAAAATTAACTAGTTATACTTCCAGGAATTGTATTTGTAAAGTTTGTGTTCATGTTTTAAACCATTGTTCCAGCCATGAATGCAATAACTACAAATGTTGGCTCTTTAACCTGTTGTATTAACAATGTGACCGACTTATAAACATTGCAGTTACATGTACAGAGCACACTTTTGGTGTTTCTATGTTAATAAGGGAGGAGAACACAGTGCTGGGATAATTTGACACAGATTTTTACATATTTTGGCCGTTTCAATTTGTTATGTTTCCAGTTGACATGAGACATAATAAAGTCTTTACTAGGTGTATAATATAAGACGTCCAATTACGTAGGAAGGGAGCTCTGTGCTCTTTGAAGATGGGTGATAAAATCTTGCCTTTTGAAAACTATGTTACGATTTGCATAAGAAATTAACACAAACACAAAATCAGGCCAGTAGCTTACTTAATGTATAACACCCTATTTCTTTATTAGCATTAAGTTAAAACATGATGTTGAAGATGACCTAGTTTAACATGTTTTATTTATTGTAATTCCAATCACAAAGTACCATAGTCAGCTTAACCACAATTCTGATTTTTGAAATTTGAAACCTACAGAAGTGCTTGACAAGTTAGAGAAACGACAGCCCACTCTTTTTATAATGTGATACATCAATCTGAAATTACACTTGACTGACAAAAAACATTACCTTTGTACAGATTTGGTAACGTTTATTTCTCATTTTCTGATCATAACGAAAAATGATATTTCGATATATTTTTTTGTTATGACAAAAATAATAAAAACTTGAACCTCTTAACCTCATACTCTAGGATACTTATTTTTGCCATTGTTTAAATATCAAAAATACCTGAGCAGAAATGCAACATGATATTTCGTAGTCCAAATAAACAACAACATAAAAACACCATAATACCTTAATTGAGTTAACAACTATGTAGCTATTACGTCTTCTAGATGGTGACAACCTCTTATGGATTTGCAAGATGAAAGCACAGCAAAAAGCACTATAAAAACACGTTGCAAAGCTAAGAATGTGAAAGGTCGGCCATAAAAAGCTGTATCACATTCCAAATCATAAAAAAAAACTACATTTATTTCCAACAAAAACAACACAATTTTGCTGAACCATACTGTATTCTCCCGTTACCCTTTTTCATATCAAAGACAAAATCTGGCAACTTATGAAATGAAACTCAGCATTGCATTAAGATTGTTCAATGATAATAAAAATATTATGTCAGCAAAGTGTTCTGGATGTAATGAAATCCACGTAGTTTTTTCTGCATGGTGTTACAAAATATATATCACCCTGCGTTCTTCCAAGTGCAGATCGAGATGGGTTCAGAACGTTCGGAAGTCCTTAGCTCCAAAGCACTGACGCTATGTTTTTCCCACCAGTTTATACCTGTTTGTTGTCTCTTACAATTCCCTGATTATTACACCACTGTCATTTGCAAACAAGACTCTCTGGCTAATAAAAGCTATTTTTATGACACATTACTTTCATAGTTACACAAGCCTGTTTATTTTCATAGTTACACAAGACTGTTTATGTTCATGGCTACACAAGACCGTTTCCTTTCATTGGTTACACAAGACCGTTTACTTTCATTGGTTACACAAGACTGTTTACTATCATGGCTACACAAGACCGTTTATGTTCATGGCTACACAAGACCGTTTATTTTCATGGCTACACAAGACCGTTTACTTTCATTGGCTTTGCACAAGACCGTTTACTTTCATTGGCTACACAAGACAGTTTATTTTCATTGGCTTAGCACAAGACCGTTTACTTTCATTGGCTACACAAGACCATTTACTTTCATTGGCTTAGCACAAGACCGTTTACTTTCATTGGCTACACCAGATTTTCATGGCTACACAAGACCGTTTATTTTCATGGCTACACAAGACTGTTTACTTTCATTGGTTACACAAGACTGTTTACTTTTATTGGTTACACAAGACTGTTTACTTTCATTGGTTACACAAGACCGTTTACTTTCATGGCTACACAAGACTGTTTATGTTCATGGCTACACAAGACCGTTTCCTTTCATTGGTTACACAAGACCGTTTACTTTCATGGCTACACAAGACTGTTTACTTTCATTGGTTACACAAGACCGTTTCCTTTCATTGGTTACACAAGACCGTTTACTTTCATTGGTTACACAAGACCGTTTACTTTCATTGGTTACACAAGACTGTTTACTTTTATTGGTTACACAAGACTGTTTACTTTCATTGGTTACACAAGACCGTTTACTTTCATGGCTACACAAGACTGTTTATGTTCATGGCTACACAAGACCGTTTCCTTTCATTGGTTACACAAGACCGTTTACTTTCATGGCTACACAAGACTGTTTACTTTCATTGGTTACACAAGACCGTTTCCTTTCATTGGTTACACAAGACCGTTTACTTTCATTGGTTACACAAGACCGTTTACTTTCATTGGTTACACAAGACCGTTTACTTTCATTGGCTACACAAGACTGTTTATGTTCATGGTTACACAAGACCGTTTCCATTCATTGGTTACACAAATGTAAGATGCATGTGTTGGAGAGTTGCTAGACATGCACTATTTTTACTACTGGACTTTATAGGCATTTTGTTTGGCACGTAATCAACTATTGGAGCTGTTATGTTAGAAATTGGTTAATACCCCATGAAACAGTTAACTGAACATTCTTAGAAGTGGTATAACTTATATAGCTCATGGGGCAACAAACTGTCACACAAAGTTACAGTGAACGTAACCATGGAACAAAGATGTGGTGTTAGCAACTCTCTTGTAGAAATTACCTTGGGTTCAAAGACAAACGTATTGTAAAAGGATTTGGGTTTCAATGTTTCCTTCAACAAACAACAGTAGAAGGGTATCTTGTATTTTGCTCTCCATTTTGTTTAATTAACTTTGTTGTAAGTTGTTTTTGCTTACGTCTTTCTGTTAGTATGATGGCAACTGTTGAATTATCAGTAATGAAAAAGACGCGAAAGTTTAGGTGACCGACCACCATGTTTGTTGAGGAGGCACTGTCAAAAATATATGTTAAAAGCCATTCTACATTTAATTCCAGAGAGCTGTTTTTAAACCATGTTTTATGACCTCGTAAAATGGGAATTGGGTCATCTTAGTATAAAGTACTGTGAACTATTTTCATGAACTCTGCTTTGATGCACATCTTTGGAATACCAGACTGGTCTTTGAAATACAAAGACTGCCGTAAGACACCTTTATTATTACACTTCTTTGAAATCGTAAGTTTGATATTTGTTGTTCTTCATGCTTTGCACTCTGTAGACAAATACTTGGGTTGGACAGATGAATGAAACGAAAGGGGAAATACTTTTATCGTGTTTTAGGATTTCCCAGAATGCACTCTGAGAGATAAAAAATTAAGAAAAAAATGAGAATTTATATGCGTCTTCATACGTAGCAATGCAACATAAAAGTTTGCAGCAGAATTTGAAGAACCAAAACAATGTTTAAAGAATTCAGGAGTAAATGTATCATGGGCATTTATAAATAGCAAAGTAAGCAAAAATCTTTTACGCCTGCAACATTTGGATTATTTTTAGTTTTTGTTTTGTTTTATGATGGTAGATAATACTGGTGTCCTAGCTGGGAGGTAAAGGGTTGACATAGCAACTAGAGCAGGGCTAATAATATGGTAATTGTACTGTAAAATACTTCAACTTCTCCCGTCAGATTTATGGATGCAGCATGGTGGCTTTAAATCTTCCAGGGGGTGAACGTGAGAGAGTTCTATCTGCTTCTTTATTCAATACCTCTTAGACCATTCTCCCTCTCAACCAACTCACCCCTCAGAATCTTCCAGGATAAAAAGCATTTTAACCTTTTCATTTTTGTGCAAGATGCTGGTGATATTTTCTGGTCTGGTGGGTTTTAGTGTTATCTGGCGTTCTTTTCTGTCAATAATTAGGGCAAAAACAGTTTAAGATAAAGTAGGTCATTTGTCCAGAAAAAAGCATGCCCTTACAATGTATTTGAACTAGTAAAGACATCAAGACTTTTTTTGGACAGCATGAAAAGGTGATCATTAAAACTGCACTGGATCAGATGTCAACTGAAACAAAAGACTTTTTAGTACATGTATCAGCAACTTAATGCATTATAATGCTCTCAAGACGATGTACCTAAATAACTGTTGTTAACTAACTGTTGCACTGGTGGACCCAAAAACTCCACATTTCAAGGGGTTGACCATCAAACTGGTGTAACTAGGTATACAGTAAGAAAGATGTTAGGTCAGTCTGCAAGCGATTCCTTTACCACAAGCTATGTTATCAGATAAGGCTGCGCTCTAATTGGTCAGCCAGGTGTACATATAGGTAGATAATTCACTTGATAACGGTGCAGTTCCTTGCAGATCACATCTGTGCCAGTTCTTAAAACCTATATTCTAAGAAAGGTCAGCGCAGGAAAACAACAGTTACTACTTGTTGAATATTCAATGCTCAGTTCCTATATACTGATCTTTAAGGTTGGTTTAAAGTGTAAAATTTCCTCTATATCGGTCCATCCGGTTAGGAGTTGCACTTAATTAATACCTACAAACGGGGTGATTACTTTATACTCCCATATAAAAAAACATTATTGTGAGGGGGAGGGGGGTGGGGGTATAAATATGCAGGTTTAAGGTTAAATAATGGACTTTGAATAAACAGACAAGCCAGCTAGGGAACACTAGGAATCATTAGTTGTCATAATTAATACATACAAACATACTAACGTAACAATCGACGGCAAGGTGGTAGAACTGACATTACAATATCCATAGACTAAGCATTAAAGATGAGCAAATGAATGATAGAAGAAAACAACACCATATGCATGAAAGAAACCGCAGAATGGGGGAGGGGGGAATAGGGGGGGGTTAGGGGGGG
>ENA-OREC01000928-OREC01000928.1-marine-metagenome-genome-assembly--contig:-NODE-928-length-13446-cov-12.953100_pt1 | contig 13446 bp, 4 predicted proteins | sample MGYA00248626_ERZ508543 | MGnify/ENA primary metagenome ERZ508543 (study PRJEB26211, sample SAMN05518279) | marine metagenome | isolation source: Puget Sound, Washington, USA | host: Bankia setacea... | reverse complement strand
AGTTTTAACTAGGTACTGATTTCTTACATGTGATCAGTTTTAACTAGGTACTGATTTCTTACATGTGATCAGTTTTAACTAGGTACTGATTTCTTATATGTGATCAGTTTTAACTAGGTACTGATTTCTTACATGTGATCAGTTTTAACAAGGTACTGATTTCTTAACTTTACTTTCAACAAAATTATTTAAATTTGGCTGTTTAAAAATCATAGGAAACACCAAAAACCCTCATTTTCAAAAGGTTAAACAATATTTGCATCAGAAATTAAAATTGTTCAAGATTTCCAACAGGCTTACAACTGTTAATTGGCAATTATGATTTTTTTCTTTTGGCCAAAACAAGGGCAGGTTGAATTAAGTAATTAAAATACTAAACATGAGACTCCATTACAAACATTGACATGCAAATCAGACTAGTAAGTAATAAACCATTTAAACACAATTTAGGGAAATATTGCAGTTAAAGCACTTAAAGTACTCTACCTGACCGATTAAATGTTATACCTTAGTTAGAACACTGTTAGCAGAACGTGTTGAATTAACAATCATGCTATAAATATATAAGTGGTAGCACTCTGTTGGTTTAGTGTCACGGTGCAAAACATTACAACTATCAGGCTTGGTGTTGTTGATAGGTCACTTGTTGAACTGGGTTGACAGACTGAGCAAGACTGACCACGTTCTTAAACTCCTGTGGTGTCAGTTGTAAAGTTCCGCCGTGAGGATTGGATATTGCCACTACGCCTTTAGCCAAGTCTGCTTGATTAATGTTCAGAATGTTTCCACCGCTTGCTGCCACTGCGTTATATGTAGCTGCCTGTAGAATCTGTGGAGCTTGTGGTTGTGTGACCTCTATATTCACTGCCTGTAACTGTTGTACTGGTATAGTGTTGGTATTGTTCGTTGGCAAGTTTTCTAAGAATCTCAATGTTTCCATATAACCTAGCAGGGTGGAGTAAGTTTGTGGATGAGGATTTTGCTTATTGTCCACAGTGTTGGCTAAAACTAACGAGGGTCGAGTTTGATCCATTGCGGAAACCGCCGGGACAATACTTACAGGCTGGCCGGCGAGCTGGTATTCAGGTGGCTGTTGAAGAATTGTTATATTGTTACTTGAATTATTGGCCACTGCTTCAAGTTTACCAATGATAGCCTGTGTGAGAGGTTGTTGTAACTGCTGCTGTTGAATCTGAATGGGTATTTGCTGTATGGTTTGAACTTGCTGTTGTTGTTGCTGTTGTTGTTCCTGTATGGTTGCTGTGGGAGCTGCTTGAATAAACATATTACCCTGTTGTAGTTGTTGAGTTAACTGTTTATAGTCTATGTTAGGAGAAAGCTGAATTTGTCTAACTACCGTCTGTTGTTCTGGCTGCTGTGTACTCATTATATAACCTTTATCATTGATCTGATATTGCACGGGTAGATTAGCTTGGATGGATTGCACTGCTGTGGGTTGCAGGTTATTGACAGGTGTAACTTGAGTTTGCTGCTGCTGCTGTTGTTGTTGTTGCTGCTGCTGCTGATCTTGAGCTGATGCTGCCACTGCTTCATATATAGCACCAGTCAGTTGTATATTGTCGCGACTCATAGCATACTGTAAGTTCTGTAGGAAGGTAGTCTGAGTGGACCCTATGCTGCCATTTTGTGAGACCTGGGTCACACCGTTAATCAACTGATCTGGTAATTCATCCCCTGGTACAGCTTGTAGAGACACTGGGAACGGTGCCATTTGGGAATCCAGATTGCTTGAATAGAGTTGTCGATTTTTGACCTTAGACGGTGACACAACACCATCCCCAGCATTTCTGCGTGACTTTACACCAGTATTAACATTATCACCACTATGAGAGGTCTTCAGATGTCGAGTTAGATGATCTTTCCTACCAAAACTTTGAGGGCAAAACTGACATAGAAAATCTTTTCGCTTTGTGTGAGTAACCATATGTCTCTTCACATCTTTACGAGTGAAAAACTTCTTCCCGCAGTCCGCGCACGGGTGAGTTTTCTCGGAAGAGTTCTTAGCAGCTCTTGCACCAGTATGAATCTTCAAATGAAACAACATCTGGTCCTTGTTTTCAAACATTTTTTTACAAATTCCACACATTAATTCCCCATTTTCTGCTTTGTGAAACGCCATGTGAATACGATAAGAAAAACTATAACAATACTCCTTAGCGCATATTTCGCATCTATAAATTTTCTTATTAGGATCATGAGTTATCATATGGTTCTTTAGATGATCTTTGCGATTGAAACATTTATCACAGTAAGGACACTTGTGATGTCTGGGACTAGTATGTATCAATGTATGTCGCTCCAGTTTAAACTTTGACAAAAATCCACGACCACATTCTAAATGTTGGCAAATGAAAGGCTTTATCCCTGTGTGCTGGTATACATGAATATGGTACGGTACTTCCGCCACAAATTTCTCGCCACATTCCGGACATGTTAAAGGCTCTCGACACAGTCTCGGACCACGTCTTCTTACCGGCTTAGTCATTTCATCTTCTGTGTATATAGGACTGGTTTCTTCATCATCGATATGTAAACTTTCATCAAAATCCTCATCTTTTAAGCCAGTCATATCCATGTCATCTTCCTCTGTATTGACACCAGCATTGTTAGAGCCTATCTCAGTTTGTACTGTCACTGCTCCTTCAATCACTGCTTTTACTTCAGGAATATCAAAGGTAATATACTCATTTTTCACTTTCGCTTTCGGTCTACCCCGTGTTCGTTTTGGAGTACTTGTAATCACAGATCCATTCGCTTTGTCTGCATCTCCTCTTTTAGCTTTACTAGTCTGGGATTCTTTGATTTTTGACTTTTCTAGTTTTGCTCTCCATGTTTTTGTAGGTTTAACATATTTCCTAGGACGTCCTTTTCGTCGACCTTTAAGTTTACCAATACACAAGTGGCCATCCAAGTCTTCCCGATCAGGAAATCGAACATCACACAGCAAACACTGGAAATTACCGTCACCTGAGGAAATAAATGAAGAAATAACAATCTCATGTCTGACAGTATCATACCATAAATTATCAACACATGTTTCATTGAGTTAAATGTGATGAAAATCTATAGATAAGCACTATGGCTGCTCTCTTACGATATCACAATGAATCTTTTGTTCAAACATTACATACCAAGTGCATTTGTTATATAAAAATAACCTCACAGAGCTTTAAGCTATTGAAATTAATACTCCACTTTGTAATACTAGGTAGATATGTAAACAATTTCAGTTTATACAGAATTTGTTGTTGTTTTTCATAGGTTATATGTGCTAATTTTGGTGGGCTGGGAAAGGATTTAACTCGTTTATAAATTGTTTAACTAGCATTATAGTACATGCACCTTTGTACTGAGTAATATCAGTTTTGTTGTATCATTTTCTTTTGTTTATGTCCCTAGTTTATATCAATTTACACGTATCACAATACGTACATGCCCTACAATACATCACTACAATACCAAGTGGCAAACCTACAATATATCTGAATACTGGTATGATAAAAATGTTACGAATAAAGATCGATGGTAGTTTTTCAACAGTTTTTTTAGAGTCTTTTGTATTCTCGTTCTTACAGATCCTGCCATTCCTGGTAACACCAATGACACATGTTCATGTTGTGAGTGTTTTCTTATTTTGTAACAGGAACCTTTGAAAGATAAAACTTAGAGCGTATAGTATAGACCTACCTTGTCTCAGAGATTCATCATTACTTAGCATTCCCTTGCCAAGCATTTTAGCATATTCTTTGGAGTACCACACCTTTAGCTCTGTATTGGCAGGTATAGGCTGAAACCAACAATAACATTGTGTAATCCAACTACAACGGTTAAGTCTGGTAGGTCACAGTAGGTGTCTCCAAAAGCATAATCCAAAACAACAAGCTCCTAACTGATAGCATTTCTAGCACAAGCCATGTAAACAATACAGGATTCTAGAAGTTCTTCAATGTTCCGCTTAACAAGAAATATATGTAAAAATAAATAAACACGTTTCAATATTTTTCTCACGGTCAAACTCAACAGACTAGATATTACATGAGTTGATGTAATAACAACTGTGTGTTACATTAAGTTAATCAGAATGGTTATATTACACTGAATCAATTAAAGTCATGTCATAAACTATGTTCTGTCCAGAGCGCGCCCAATTTTTCACTGAATAAATGATGATGATATTCGGTAGTTAATGACCGATAATGAAATTTGTCAGCGTATTAGCAGGTGCCGGGTACATGCTTGTAACGTGCATTTTCATTGGCTCTTGAGACTAAATCGGAAACAGTTAAACAATGGCTGACTAGAAGAAAAAAAGCGAACAGCTCTTGATTTCTATCAATGCTCGGCACCAAAGAAATGTCTCAGATTGAAATAACATGTTATTAATGGTTAATTCAACCGCTTACAGATACCACACAAGACAAAAACCAAAACCGCCAGAAATCAAATAAAATGAACCCCCCTCACCAACCACCGACAAAAGTGAAAATGAAAGTAAACCGTCTGCCAGTAAAGCGAAAGCAGTCCATTATTTTCAACAAAAGTGGTCGAAAGAGTACAAGTGGCTACACTTCGATTCAGAACTCAATTGTATGACTTGCAAGTTGTGTGTAAAACACAAGAAAAGCAATGTAATGACCGGTAATGAATGCAGAAATCTACCGATGTCTGATGTTCAACTAACACAATGTCTACAGTCGTTTCCATAAGTAATCCTTTTACGTTGTTAATAAACATAAAAAACAATTTATTCCTTACAAATGATTATTGTATTCTCTTCACCACTTAAACTTAAAGATCTCGCTAGTATATTATAATGATATCCCAAAGAAAAAGTCAGATAAAGCTGCTAGAGAATGTATACATTCAATAGCCTGTATTGTGAGAAAGAAAGTTGACAATTAACTTACTAACTCTCCATATGTAAGCCTCCTGTGTGATATAACCATAGATATTTTAGTTGCAAAGAAGTAAGGTGTTTGTGGCCGGTGCCATCTTAAAAGTGAGTTATATCTTTTGTTTTGTTGGGCCCCTACTTTTCCAAACACTGCGGAACACTGCATAAACACAGATTTACTTGTCCTACGTAGACTTTTAGTACATGTATTACCCTTACCATGCCATACATTATATATTATACATACCCGTAAAGATACAAAGAAGATGCATCCATCCTCCTGATATGCTATAAGATTATGTTCATTGACTGTCCTGGCGGCACGTACAAATATCATCCAGTTAGAATGGTCCTCATCTGTGTTATCCATCATCTCTGTAAAACCATCATCTGTCACAACCTAGAATAAACAACATACTCTTTGCTGCACAAGTTTCCATTTACTACAAAGACAAACTGGCTAAACCAACTAAAACTGATACTTCATAAACTCTGTTAAGACAAAATTGTTCCCTTTGTGTCTTTCTTTCAATGTCAAATGAATTATTTGAATATATATGGTTTAATCAAAACTTAGATATAATAAGTCTTTTGCAAAGTTTTAAGTATAAATTATTATCCTTAAAAATGTTTTCCAATAAATCAGACTACATAATAGTTACCTTTAATTCGAAAGACATGTCTAGTTCTGAGCTGTCATCCAATTCTGTGTCTGATGTCGCCTCAGTACTGTCACTCACGTTATGCTGGGTTGTGTCTACTACACCAGAATCATCAGCTGTTTGGCTATCTACTTCCAGGGGTGGGGCTATAGGTGTCAACATGGTAGATGGGTGTTCCACAATGCCCATCTGTGCCAGCTGATTGGGTGAAGTGGAATCATGAATATTTAAACCCTGTTGGAAGCCAGCTAATTCCTGATGGCCGAGAGATTGATAATGCTGCTGTAGCTGTTGTAAATGTTCATGAGATAGTTGTATACTGCCATGACTGGTCTGAAAGCTTATGGCAGGTAACTCTTGAAGATTCTGTGGGAAATTCAGCTGAGTCGGCTGGTTATTGTTTATTGGACTTGAATGCATAGGCTGAATGCCAATAAAGGTTGAATCAGTGCCTGACTGACTTATACTCTGACTAGTAATTGACATCAGCTGCTGTTGAATGCTAGATATTGCCACCTCAGCTGAAGTTCCCTTCATATGTATTGGTGAGCCTGGTTTAATGGGTTGTAGAATGGCTGATGTATCACTGTTTGATTGGTTAGCATCCGATGTTTCACTGGCACCACTGTGTGAGAGTGATGAAGTTTCAAGAGCTTTCTGCATCGCATGTTTCTTCTTCCAAACAGTGGTAGCCTTCTCAGGTTTCACATTTAGCTGAGTCTTGGATATCACAGGTGCATCTAAGGGTCCAAACAAAGACCTCACAGGAATGGTTTTCTTTGCAAAAACACCTGTACCTGGAAATAAAACATACACAACTTTTAATTTGCTAACTTCTTATGGTTTTTGTACATGTATAAGTTGTTATTGGTTTACTGGTGATGGTTTTTGTACATGTATAAGTTGTTATTGGTTTACTGGTGATGGTTTTTGTACATGTATAAGTTGTTATTGGTTTACTGGTGATTACTCATAAACCCACACATCCACAATCTGTATGTGTATAGTATATCATATGAATGCATGTTAATTCCTAAACCATTCAAAAAGAGCTGTATCCTCTCTAAGTATATTGTCTATGTGATGATACAAAGTTTAAAGTTTCTTAATTTCAGTTATTTGTTACAGTTAATTGAATTTTTGAACAAAGTATCGTAAAATAAGACTCACACACAGTCCCATTTTCTTTGATAGTTTTCAATGAGAGAGAAGGTGGGACAGTAAGTCGAGCCCTAGAAGGTATCACAGCATCCTGGACTTTGTGAACAGCTCCATGTTTCTTACATATTCCAGCATGGCTCTTACCACAGTCCTCACACCCTGCAATAACACAACAGAATAATGATAACAAACACAAGTGGGAAATGTTGAAGGTAACAGTCTGTAAATAGTATAATATACATTTGGGTAAGACTAAATTTAAGCACACCAGTAAATATATATTTGTTTTCAATAGTATATATATTATTGAAACAATGAAGATGTAACTATTCAAAGATCTTGCAATTATTACTATTGTCTCAGTCTCATTCTGATCATCTATCTTAAGATCATGTTACTTTGACCAATAACAATACTCCTTTAATGATTACAAATACTGTATAAATGAATGTGACCTTTCCTGTGCCTCATACTTACACAGGTCATCAAATGCACTCATTGTTGTCTTATCCAGTTTCACTCAGCCATAGTGGTTTTCTAAAATAAAGAAAGAGATAGGATAAAAATAAACCTTAAAAAATTGTGAACATGCAATCAAGAAGCAATATAAGTATTGATTATGAATTCACCTGGCCTAGATTTCATTTTCCTTATATATTGCTTAAGTTTAATCCAAAAATGTAATGCACATATTTCAGACAGTATCAAGTCAAAACACCTAGTCAAAACGACCACATTTGGTCAAAACACCCCTAAAAGTTGGTAAAAAAAAAACACATTGAAAATATGTGGTTAAAATTACATCCACACTTTTTTTATTATGATTTGTTTGCAGAACACATTTGGTCAGCAAATATCAGGTTGAGTCCTTGATTATGAAATCAAACCAAGGTGACAACTGATTTAACCTAATGAGTTCACCTTGATTAGAAGATTGGTACGGCAGATCATAAATAAGCTGACTTAAGAATAGTGTCATGCATCAATTGCACCATTGATTTACTATAATCATAATAAATTTACTACTATTGATATTTGAAATATTACTTATTAGACCAAATATATATAATTATTATATATATGTGTGTAACATTTGAAACCAAATAAGGATGAAATGTAGATAAAAGCATACAACTGTGCACACCATACATATTGCTAAATAAAATTCAGCACATGTATGCTTTCACTCTATTGTAGCACTAGTAACAATATTAACACACCTTGAACAAAAGTATAAATGATGTGTACCAAAAGTTAGTCTGTGATCTGTATCTGTGTATTTTGACATTGACTCTGGCACTACTGTCGTGTCACAATTTAACATTGACTTATTTAGACGAGTTTTTGAAAGCAATATACTCTTTGAAGATTAAAATACACTATCATTTGTTGTGTGGTTAACTTATTATTGATAAACACATCCATTCTAAGGCTGTGAGACAGTTTTCGATTTTGACATTTAAGAACAACTGGTCACACTGTGGACTTGTGACATGCTGTCTTGTTTAGGGGAAATCGGGCCCCATAATAGGTGTGTGTGAGATCTTTTCCTTTTACAGAGGACAAATTGAAACGGTTTTCAAACTGCCATTGATCAATAGCGATTAAATAGGTTGTCTGCTATACCATTAACTTTTGATACTGTTCAATACTTGACACGCTGGTCGGCACATTTTTGAGAAAGGAATTATATGAAACGTTAGTGTAAATGGCCATGATCACTTTTAGGCCCCCGGATGGAGTTCCAGATTGTGCGAGGCACGCCATGGGTCGAGGTCATATCACAACACTTAGTTAAAATCAAATTAAACCTTTATTACTTATCACCACAAGAATTTAAGTACGTAGCGAGATATAATAATCAATTACAGATATGGTGCCTTATTTGTCTTAATAAAAACATATCAAACAACTTGCAATTCTTGTGTTAACTTTCTGCAACTTGTGTTTTTGTCCCATCGGTAGCCATTTTCCAGTTTCACAAAGCATTATGGGATGGGGAAATACCATATTGTTATGTGACGTCATTTACGTGATTCCCTAAACATGAGTCGCCGTGAGCCGCCTGTCAGCAGGGATTCTCCTCATTTCGACCCATGCTTCCATGTAAGACGTTTTCATATATGTTTCTTAGTATTATGTGGATTAGCGGAACATTAAAAGAATCACAAGAACAGCTGTCAATCAATAGAACTTCTAAGTCATCGTTCGAAGGTCGTTGTTGTTGTCTTTTCGTACTCAGTTTATTCGCCCTCAAAGGCCCTGTATCAGAAAGGCCCGGTCCTGAAAGAACCACTTTGAAATCAGAGAAAACACCTATATAATGTGTTGGAGTGGAATGGGTTTTGAAAGTATTAGCGGTGTGTTACTTTTAATGAGGTGAAAAAGATAATCATTATAATGTCCCATTACTGGTAGTCCATCTAAATGGCCGTCAACGAGTCTTTTGATGATTTTTTTATTAGACAGACTCGAGACAGAGATTCAAAACAAAATATCAAAATCCCTGATTGCTCATTATTGTACCTACCACTACTGGATACGTTTTGTCTTTGATGTTTCACGATTAGTCAGGGTTTGGGTAAGCCTACTTAAAGACTACTCTTTTATTGCAAGTACAGTTATATCACCTTGGTAACCTTTGTATTTCTTTTTTTGTATTTTTCAGGAAGCCAAGAAGGTTATAGATTGCATAAATGACATCAAAACAAAAGATAAAAGTGAATGCAGTCGTTTTGCGGAAAACACAAAATCCTGCAGATTATTTTGGGTAATTAAACTTTTACAGATAACATAGTGTACAATCTAAAATAAATCAAAATATCACTCACTACACATGCCTTTTATCTAATGTTAATGCAAATTCTTAAATGATTTTCTCCTATACACAAAGGAGGAAACGAGCCATAATTAATTTTACGATACCGATGTTTTACTTCTTAATTCTTTAGTAAATTTGACTATTTAAGTTAAATGCACTGGTATTGGTATGTACAACAACATGTTCAAGATGCCATGTTCAAGTTAAAAATTCTAAAATGTTTATATAATGCTTTAAATTGGACATTGTTTCTACTGATATGTTTTAATATTCAGAAGAAGTTTGAAAGATGTAGTAGTATTTTTGTCAGTGTAATAGTCTACTGGATCAGTATGATCAATAGCTTTTAGCTCATGTTTAATGTAACTGGTAAATGTATTATATAACTAATTAAGTTTCTTGCATTATGTATTTATATTATTGTGTGTTTTTTTTAATTGGAAAAGCTAATTGTAGAATTAAACAATGCCAAACATCGAAATCAACTGAAATGTTGAGATAAAAGCTGACTTCATGTATTAGCTTTATTTCCATATTTAATTTTAGCGTGAAGTGAGAAAAGACAGAAGAAAGCGTGGGATTATGCCAAATCTACCTCCTGTTAGTGAGCGACCTCAAGTATTGGAGGAATATAAAGACGTTTTGGAAACAATTAAAACTAAAAAGAATACAACCTACTGTGTGTTGCAGTGAATCAGACATATGCATAGTGTGACTTGTAGTTTTATAAAGTGTTACAGAAGGAAGTGCTGTGCATGATCAGGTGCATGATTCTACCAGTCTACAGAATGGGAGAGAGAAAGAGAGATAACAGTTTCTCTTGCTTTATAGACGTGTCAAAACCACTGGAATATGAGTAAATAAATATGCTTTTTGGCCTCAAGGATATGTCATGGAAAATTGTTTATGGAACACTTGTAATTGCTACAGGAACTGTAAAATTGGGCTAGCCTGCTCAAAACATTGAATGCCATAGTTATGTAGTCACATGCATTTCATTGCTTCTACTAGATTTTAGAATTTATTTGCTATTGATTTTGTCTATTTTCAACCCATTACTTACACAGAACCTTTAAATATCTAACTATGTTTTCTTGCACATTGTTCTGTTGACTCTAGGGTACAACTTTGCATAAGCAAATATTGAATTCCAAGAGAGTAAGTGCCTCCTAAATGTCTTCTGTCAATAACACTTCTTCCTGTAGGCGGTCTTCAGGAAGATTTAAATATAATTAATTTGTTGTAAGATTGTAAAAAAGGTGTGTTTTACCTTGTTATGTTACATGTTTATATATATATATATAATTATATACTTTACAATATTCACAGGGCACAAAATCCTATCGCCCTTGGTAGTAATTTTGGGTGCAGGGCGAGTTGAAATTAAGAAATCTGTAATGTATTTGTCTTGTGTTCAACATGCCAAATGATATGCAGGACAAGAAGATATTTTGAAGATTTTCATGCCCTGAATAATAAACCAAATTCTCTCTGTAAATATTGATACAAATTGAGTATTAAATGACAAACACTATTTAACTGCTTTTGTTTTTATTTCACATGTTCTGGGTGTTGTTTGAGTGCAACATTGTACACATTTCCTAGCTTAACCACATGTAGAAATAGATATTAATGAAAATGAGCAGATGCGTTCTTCATCAAACTTAACAAAAATCTATAATTTTTCAATACTATGCTTGTCATGGCAATTGAACGCCAAATTATTTTTATTAAAAACTAAAAAGACCTACTACAGTTTCTATGTTTTGTAGGTATGATACGGTAGTCTTTTAAATGTGGGCGAAACAATAGGTTAGACACCAAGAATATTAAAGTATGCTCCTGGAATCAATACATGTAATAACATTGCCACATAAGTACTGATAAATGTAAGGGTTTTTCGTAAACAAGGGTTTGATATTTGCTATAGGGAACTATTTAATGGACCTCTGGCAAGACGGACTTTAGTATTTGCCATGTTTATAACATGCATGTTCTACATGGACTTACAAAGCTAAAACTTCAATCTTTTAATATAAAAAAACAACAACACATCTTCAGCTTAGGCACACTGTATGAATATTAGGTTATAGTGGATTTCTACTAAGAGTGTACAAATTATACAATAAGGCTAGTTTCCCAATGTGTAATTAAAGTTATTGAGTGACGATGATTAAATTGGTTTGTAGGTCCTTCTGACATTAAGAATATTTACAAAGAAAAAAGAAATACACTTTCTTGTAGAATATTTATCAGAAAAACTGTGTAGATGTAGATACATTTATGCCAACCTTCGAAGACGGTTGGTAGGTTTGCCTGTAACCTTTTTGTTTCTGATCAATAACTCAAAAAAACCTCGACCTACCTTCCTCAAACTTGGTCCACACATTCATCCTGGGTAGCAGAGGAATCCTAATGATTTGGTGTCACTGGGTCAAAGTCACCAAGGTCTATTGTGCTAAAACCATTTCTGATTGTTTAAGTAACAGTTTCCCAAAATGAATTTCTTCTTCATACATTTGTGCAACTTATTTTGAACTGACTATTCCAGTTGTACAAAACGTCTGTGACAAAAAAGGTTTAGGGGGATAATGTTTTACAAACAGCTCTTGTTATGTTTGTTGTTGTTGTTTAAGAATAATAGTTAGGCAAGCTATAGCATTGAAAATCTGCAGTGCAAATATGTCTGTTCATTTGCTCTCTTTTAGAACAAAACAAAACTACAGCAAAATTGAGGTAACCACTAAAAACACATCAGTTCTGAAAACATTATTGCTAAAAATTGTTATCACAGTTATCTATCAAGGGGCGTAACTCTGTAAACAATTTAGAAAAGTTATGACGAATTTGTCTGTTCATTTCGTGATTTCCGACGCGTGTACGTAAATGACCGAACACTGGTTCTCCTATTTCATTGGATAGTCAGGAGGTGTGTAAGCAATCGGACGAGCTTGTTTATTATCATAAAGTGTGTCTCGGAATGTTTTGAGGACAAAATGTCAATGAAAGTGAAAGGTATTGTATGGGAAACATTTACGTTATGATTCTAGAAGTTACGTTAATCTTGTCATTTTATTCATATTTTGAATCTTGAGTATCTTTTATAGTGTTTAGACCGGCAAAAATATGGCGTGACACGATCCAAAATGGCGGATACCCTAATTTCATCACGGTAGGCTAAACACGTTTACAGGTCAACTTTTAAGACACACGTCAGATAAGTTTATATAATTTGTTCGCTTTTTTATCATGAATGTAATTGGAAAAGTCGAAGAGGGCTTATAGCTCGTATTCTTTGTAGCTGTTTAACTAAATGAGTTTTGACATGAAGGTTCAGCCTCAACTGGGAGTGTGAACACTTATTGTCATAGTCTTAATCAAACAACTGACCACTTGACCAACTCACAATCAAACAGAACATTAGATTCTTACGTTTTTACTTTCAAAAATCAGTTACATGTACTGTCTTGTCATTGCGCAGAAGGGCACTGGACTAGGGCTCATAACTATATAAGTACTGCATCATTTTGACGATTTACAGTTAAGACGTCCCAAGTCAAAATGTCCCTAATTTGGTAAAAACTTCCCCAGTGGCTAGTGGGACATTTTGACCCGGGTTCAAGGACCGTGTCATGTATGTTATGAAAATGGTACCAGTAGTTCCCTTGTTTAGCACTGAACATTAAAAAGGGAAAACCGACTCTTTCTCAAGAATTAAGATAGGAAAATAAATGTATCCTAGAGTAACCAGTTTCGACGCCCTTAAGCAATCAACAGACATTTGTGCACATCAAATTAATTTTTCTAGTAGAAAATTTATCATACTAAATAAACTGTCTTGTTTTCAATCAAAGCATACTTTTTGGGAGGTCAGAGAACATCTTTTT
>ENA-OREC01000927-OREC01000927.1-marine-metagenome-genome-assembly--contig:-NODE-927-length-13449-cov-11.846470_pt1 | contig 13449 bp, 10 predicted proteins | sample MGYA00248626_ERZ508543 | MGnify/ENA primary metagenome ERZ508543 (study PRJEB26211, sample SAMN05518279) | marine metagenome | isolation source: Puget Sound, Washington, USA | host: Bankia setacea... | reverse complement strand
CACATCTTTTCTAGCCATACTTGCAGAAAATGACCAAGTTCCAGGAATATATCCAACTAACTGGAAAGTAACATACCCCCTGTCAAACGTGTCACGAATGTATGTACTGTATATGTGCTACCGGAGTAAGTTTTAGCATTTTAAGGGCAAACCATTTCGAATTCAATATGCAGAATGTGTCATATTTCAGCGGCAAGGTGTTAAACGTGTGTCCTCTTAAACTGAAAAAAACAACCATAAAAAGGTGCACTATTTGTTTCTATGTAATATATTGTATACCCATTGACAGCTTGATAAAATGTGGTTTGAGTTTGACAGCAAATATCGGGAAAGAAGAAGCAAGTAACAAAACATCTTACAAAAAACGCCATGTCATCGTTCAGGTGCAATATTTATTCTCACTTTCAGCGGTCAATATCTGCTAAAACATACCATAAGCTTTTATAACATAACCGAAGATGTCATATGCAATGATTACTTTAACTTGATCTTGTCGCAACCTTACAATAACTCCCCATGATGTTTTAACAACAAGGGATAAATGCCAACATTTGTTGTCAACGTGATTTATATGCCAAAATAAATCTTAAAACTGTTTTCGATCCTTTGGTTTAGATGTTGTTACGATGTTTTTAACCGGTGTCAGAGGATAATCGCGTTAATCGACCTGGGATTAGGATTAAGGTGCTGTTACTTGATCTTATTCTGTTGGTTATCTCTGATATTATCATCTAGTATCATTAAGGGTCCGGAGATTAGAACCCCAGGGGCCCAACTGCCATCGCAACAAGGTAACCATTGTAACGCAAGTGCCAGAAGTGAACATGTGAGCGATACGCTGGGTTTGACAGGCGAAGATAATTTATGACCATAAAAGGTAAAAGTGCGAGTACTAGTTGTTTCCCTTGTGTCACCTCGTAAATGACTGTGTGTGGCACTTTGTCTTATGTGAACAATTACATATTAGTTTCGAATGATTAACATACATGGCTACTTTTGAACCTGGTGCATGTAATACACAGGAGAATATATTGCAGTTTGTTGTAAAGGACTATCAGTTGAATGTATCCATAGTCACAGAACAGAACGTAACATAATTATGTTCAGATTGATACATAATACATAAACACTATAGCAAAATACATAAACACTATAGCAAAATACATAAACACTATAGCAAAATACATAAACACTATAGCAAAATACATAAACACTATAGCAAAACATATATACACACTAAAGCGCACTAATGGTCATAACGCTGATCTTGGAAATTATTTACCTTTACAACAAACAATGGTTCTTCAGAATAAATCTAGTTTCTTTTAAATCACGGGCCAATAATTAATAAAAACCTACGGCAATTTGTTACTAACAGACTTAGTATCACTTAGTAAATATTGTTGTTAGATAAACATTTATTTCCTAATTAATCACTTAAACAATGAATAACAACAGTAAAATACAAGCATAGTTCTCGATCATTCTCCTTCGGGATAACAACTATCAATTTATCCTATCAGTTTTACAAGGAGAACGCTCTCGAACTGTCTGGGTATATAAGAGCACAGACCCGCGGGATGTACAACAATTCTCCTGTAAAATGTAACCTGTAAATAAATAAATCTTTCCCAGGGTTTATTTATGAATGTTACAGGTAGTTGGATTGGTTTTCGTTCCAGGGGAAAAAATCCGACCCGAATGAATAAAAATAATTAAAGAAATAAAGAAAGCGTTGGATACAAACAAACACGTGCAATGAACGATTCTACTTCATTAATGCTTGACCAAGATGACAAGACCTAGAAAAGTGGTGAAAACAAATACTTACTTAAATATCTCATTAAGTAAGAGTTCTTTTGAAGTTGGTGTGAATGTAATTTTTTCTCAACATATTAATAAACAGTATGTATAGTACGCATGCTAACCATGTCTAAAGCAAAAACTTCAAACAGGGGAGGTTATCACTATCTCCTTAATATTTCAACGACAACTGCCACAAATATTTGAGTTGTTTCCCTTCGAATATCAAAATTCATGTACAAAATGATAAACCGAGTTTCATGGACGATCTCTATATTAATTATCAAAGTAAAACAATTTTGTTCAAATGCTTCTTTATGTAGATCTAAGTCTATATTCTATATTTCTAGAATGTTAGGAAATATAAAAACTGATAATCTATATTTCACTATAGATATATATCTACTGGTCAACATGTCGATCTTTATAATAACTCTTACAAGTTCAACTTTTTCGATGCATACTCTGACATTGTTGCTTACGGTTGGAAGGAAAATAGGGGTCTCAAATCTGGATCCGGGTAGCCAGATTTACTAAACTGCGTATTACAAATAGAAATCTGACTCCTTTATTCATTTTCCAGTTTACCCGATTTACTCTACTATAACTCAAAACTCATGCTCGTCACATGTTATCGTAAAAGATCGGTCGCAAAGTTCACCCATTTCGAAATACGAGGCCCTTGTTTACAAAAGACTGCAACAATTTGAATACACATGGCAAACTGACCTCGCGAACCTTGAGCACGTGGTGTTGTTTATGCTCCGCCGTTCTCTCTTTTTGGCGGGAAAATGCACACAAAGCGGGAAGGAGTAGGACGCCTCACTAGAAGACAAACTGTTGGTTAAAATTTGATTTCTGCCAAAATTGGCCCCAATATCACCTTTTTCGAAATGTAACGTACATGATTGGGTTTGTATGTATAACCACGATTTAATCATTTTGAGAGGCATGATGTGAAATATAGGCTAGGATAGGGCTAGCAGTAAACATAAACTCATCGTCTGATGACATGATAATTGAACAATCTCAGCCGTACAATATCGGCAAAAATCAATCAGTAGTACAAGCATAGTTAATCTACAACGGTTCAAATGAACACTTATCTATGACTTTAACAATTTAACCAGCAACAGACACAAATCTGTTCAAAGTAAACTGTCGGTTGCCCGTGTTTGATCTTTCTCAACTGCCAGTCTACAAGTGTAACAGTAACTACACACAACATTACTACGAGAAGACCGCCGATACAGTCTAACCAATCAGAAACCGCGACCTTGCTTATCGCATTTGACTGACAGCGAAAAACCCGCTCGCGGCCAAGTAAACAATCTTTAGCTCCGCCCACTTTTGCTGTATTGTATAAAATAACGCGTTCGCAGTTAGTTGAGGTAGATTTGTACAAGACGCTAGATACACAACATACGGAACTCAGTGGATATATTTTCAGTATTATAGTTTAAACATATTACAAAGCTGACAAAATGTCTTCAGCTTTTGTGACACCGATTCTTGATGTTGAAGATGTTATTAGACAGGTAAGGATGTTTAACATTGAAGTTTTATTTGAAAATTGGTTCGATTTAATTTATTTAAACTCGACCACGTGCTTTAATCGTTGGATTTACGTCGTATCGGAATTGAAACGGTTTTCAACTCGAAATTGTCTTTAACTTTAAAAACTCGCTTTACAAGCGAATATTAAAACTTGTGCTGTACTTATGAAATCTATATTGCTCTTAATTGGAAGGGCAATCATCGTTACATCGTTAATTGGCAATTTACAGTGTTTTACTACTTATGCACATTTAGTGTCTTTCGCAAGATTTAGTATCATAAACATGTTAAGTTACTTTTTATTTGCTTGTTGATGCGATTTACAAGTTGTTTTCGCCAATATATATCATCGAGTATTGTGTACCTTTTGAGCAGTGTACTTATATTTCCTTTTATTGTTTATTTCAGAATGTATTGAGACAACAGTTACAGCAGACAGCTGAACGACGGAATATTATTGGTGCTCCGGTGAACATTCAGCGGAATAGAAATTTCTCTGTTGGGAATTACGCTCCAGTGAATGGGAGTACTGTGATCACAATGGATAACCAGAACGGTTTGAACGAGCATAAAAAATTGGATAGATCTTACAGTGAACCCTGTGATAGAACATCATTGAACAACAACACGAACCTGAACAATCAGCAAAAACAACAGCAACAACAACAACAACAAACTGTGAATTCCAGTAGATATAAGACTGAATTGTGTAGACCGTTTGAGGAAAGTGGACATTGTAAATACGCTGACAAGTGCCAATTTGCTCATGGAGGACATGAACTTAAATCTTTGCAGAGGCATCCAAAATACAAAACTGAACTCTGTCGCACATTCCATTCAAAGGGTTTCTGCCCCTATGGACCAAGATGCAATTTTGTTCACAATGAAGATTGTGGCAAATTTAACGATAAAAACAACAGAATTACTGGTCAGACCGTTCCAGCCCAGGCTACGCAGCAACAGTATTTCCAGCACATCTCACCGCCTGGTCTCAGCCAATCTCCACCTCCAGTACAGCGACCCACATCTATCAACTTCAACTCTAGTTTCAATGGATCTTTGGGCTCCTCGGCAGAATCCTCGCCACCCTCTAGTGTGGGCAGTGAGAGCCCATCATTAAGCCCAGTCTTCTTTGGAGAAGATGTGCTGAATTCAGGACTAAGTTTGCCAATGAACAATACGCTCAATTTTGACAATTCTACAAATGGAAATGTGTTCAGTGTAGTGCCAGATATACCAAGCCTTGATCTCTCACCTTTGAACATTCAGACGCAATTGAACAACGCAGACCAGGTTCTCATGCAACAATTCAGTGCATTGCTTAATTTGAACACTCAGAAGTCTTTGGATGAATGGGATACAAGCATGTTCATAGCAGCCCCTCCTTCACCACCAGATTCCATCTCTGGGGAAAGTGTAGGCAGCACGTGTAGCTATGGAACAAACAGCACCGTCAGCTGTGGCTCACCCATGGAGGCTGGAAAGATCTTTAGGTTACCCGTTTTTAATCACATCTCCCAGGACTAATGTGTCAATTATAGAACTGATAGATCTGTGTTATTACAATTGAAACCAAGACCATCGTAACTTAGAAATCAAGTTGTAAACGAAGTTAAAATCAAGTTGTGTGAATATGTTTAAAATGTTATAAAACTATTTTTCTAGTTTTTACCTAGACATCAATTTTGTCTATAGTTATATTGTAAGTTAACATTTTTTCTGTGTAAAGAAACAACATTTTCATTCCTGTTTTATAAATATTTATTTTGAGCCAAGACTTCAAGTGGAGTCTGTAAGTTTCTTTAATGACAGTTAGACGATTCTGTGGCTTACACAAGGTGTTCACTTTACGCCGCTCATGCCACAGTGTATTGAAGTATTACATATTTTCCCAGGGCAGTTGCGATATATTTTAAGTGCCTATACATGTACATTCTCGGGTACCGTCGTGTGCTAATTGGTTCACACTGTTCATTGATTGCATTTCAGTTTGTTGTTATAATTATCAATTTTTGTAATTTCACTTGCGCTATTTGCTGCTTTTCATTTCATAATTTAATTGCAACAAAATTATTTATTGTAACGTTCATGCATTTAAATTATTCCTCATTTCTCATTCATGTAAGCCCATCAATGTTTTTTCATAATTGAATGTTCAATTGAAATATTCTCATTTTGTTAACTTATTTTGTAATAAAAGGAAACTTTGTTAGTAAAAATCCAAAGAGTTTGGGAACAGTTATCATTTTTAAAGTTATTATCATTTCACTGTGAATATGTCATTTATCATGTTATTTATATGCGAAAATATCCTGGTACGGATGTCTATTAAATAATGAAAAAAAAAGACAAAAAATAAAACATACTTTGAAAGCTTACTTTTTCGTTAGTCGTCAATTTGCATGTCTTTTGAAGTAAAATGTAACCATGTATCAGAAACTGGAAAGAGAAGTCATGCTATGTACTATACACCAATGTACAGCAGAGTTGAAAGAGTGAGGGAATGGAAACACGTGCAGTACACACACATTTCACATGACCAGAACACACTTAAAGTTGACACACATTTCACATGACCAGAACACACTTAAAGTTGACACGGTTGTTTTAGCAAATGACAATCATAACACTACGATGTGATTAATCTGTTCCACATTATGTACACAACACAGCCTGTGAAATCTAGCACACACGATCAATACAGTATTAAAACCAAGGTGGAAGTTTTCAACAACGCTTCAGCCACCATTTGGGTCATGTTTGTATTTGCAATACAGAAGTGTACAAGATCTAGATAGACGTCCAAAAAGGCATTATTTGTGTTTTATACAAAAACTCTACTGACTGAATCCTGACCAGAAGAGTAGTGGTAAAGCTTTATTTTGAAATCTCTTGTCATAGTTTTGTACAAAGTTTAAACCGAACAGTTCTTCTATCTGTAAACTCCAATATTGGCTTATAAGGAGATGATAGTTTGTGTTACAAGTTATAGGTCGATGTAATGTACAATCTACTCGAATAATGTGGAAATTGTTAAATTACACTGAACTTTGGTGAAATGGCATGAAAGAGGAGTGAAGGTACAATCTATCCAACAGTTGCACTCACAAATTGATTGATACACCGACTTCACTTCATTTTCAAACCTGTGGAGTTAACTGATAAACACTAAAAGTTTAAACTAGAATAATGTTAATTGAAGTAATTCACCCAGTGTCGATAGGACAACCCAAGTCTCAATTTGAAACTAACCAGGAGTTGATCTGGTTTTCCACTTTTTGGCAGAAAAAGTTAAATCTACAGGTTTCTGTATAAATGTGTACACAAGGCTTGGCAACATACAAGGCTCTGTGAAACTCGTGAATTTACAAGAACAGTAGTTGCTCAGTGGATGTAACAGGTATAGGTCTCCTGAAAACCATAGATAAAGTGTTTACTGATTCTGTTTTTATCTCAAATCAACAGGTTTGCGGTGACCCAGCACGTAAATTGGCAATGTTAGTAGTAGACCATGTCTGTAAAATAGATGGAGAAAAACGTGAGATCTACATTTGGACTGGAGAGGTAACGGATGTTATACTGGTTTAAGTGTTTTGTATTTTCTGTTTAGTTTAAACACTGGAATCCTTTCCAATACACCCTGAGTAGAATTTGTTTTATGTCCTGTTAAATTAAACCATTATATACTGACAACAACCTGCCTCGTCTGTCGTTACCTCACTACAGTTGTGAAGTTGGGTTGTTCAAAACTGCATCATCTTGGAATTGTAGATCAACTACTGATTTATACACTCTCTAAAATAGTCTGTACATCGGTCTCTAGCTTATAACAAGATTGGTGTCCATTTCGCAACTCTAAGATTATACGGTGGGTACATACATGTACTTCAAACTACAACTTATCTTATCAAACACAGACATCAACAGTTTGTTTACAGAGTTTTTGATCACGGAACTTCAGGTTTTTGCATAGATACCACCGAAAACACACACGATATCATGAAGTTGAAACCATGAAAGCTTGCTTAAAGAGACCATTTAATTAAGTAAAACTCGCCAATAACGAGACCTTCTATGCTAAGGACTAAGCACAAACGTTCAATTTCGTACATCCGACGTGTTCCTCAACGTACATATTTATTACTGAGAGGTCGTATGGAAAGAGTCAACGATATGTAAAGGGTCCTGTAGACTTCATCAGGAGGTGGTCTGTCAACGGAGTTTTAATTGTACACCAAACATCATGTAAACACACACCGATTTATAGAAAACGTCACATAATAGTTAATGGACGAGATAGTTTAAACTAGACCCGATCACATGTTAAGACTTCACGTAGGCTATCACTAGTCTACAGAGTCTGAAGCCTAACTGTGGTTTTAAATTGTAATTGCAATGGTGTCTGGACATAATTATGGAGCTACTGAAGCAAATAGAAAACTCTTCATTTTCATAACTTTTATCCTCTTGTCTAGTGAAACTACCGTTTATAGTGTACACGTTAACACGCACATGTATACATACATTCGACTATCTAAATGTGACGTTTCAAGTTTATGTAAACATTTTCAACTCCCATTTATAAATACACGGAACGTATCATATTTATAAAATGTTAAACACCTTCAAATAACTGGTCGACAGTGGTTACATAGATTTATACTTGAGCCAGATCTACATGTATGCATAGTTTACGCAATCTAAGTGCAGATGCATTGAGTTAAATACATTTAAAACATGCATGCATCACGTCCCCTTTTCCTTTCTTTATACGCTTTTTGAATGAGATGTTCAACAGCGTCTTTTGATAACCAGTCATACATTATATTACTGCTACTAAATCACACGACACTCTTATAATCCGGTTCTCATTTCGGTAATATTTCGACGTAAGCACGTTCTACAAAGTGTTTAAAACATGCAAAGTTGGGCACAAGAAAAAAACGAATAAATTGACTCAACTACTGACGTAATTGAATATTTTTATGAAATGTTTCGAGCTATAATTATCGTCATTTAGAAAAGATCGTCAAACGTGATAAAAATGTAAATATGCAGTACAGTTAAAATCCAGTAAAAAGGATTTGTCGTACTTCTGTTTTATGATCGCATCGGCCCATTAAAACCCCGCGCTCTACTGAAGCGAGTGTCACATGATATTTTAACGGGTTAGTCTCGCCGGTGTATTGTAGTCTCGCCTGGCTTTTACGAAACAGGTGGGGTTTATCTTTCGGGTGTATTTGAGTACTGAATGTAGCCGTACTACTGATATTGTATTGATTTACCTTTGAGCGTCTCTCAAGCTTTTAAAGTGTTCTAGTATCCGCTTCGTTTGATCGTTGGTACATCGTCTGCACTGTCCGTTGACTTTAAGGTAAATCGGAAATATTCGAATTAGCGGATCACGCGTGAATTTCATGAATGAAGTCACGTGGACAAAAGCACCGCTTCTAACATGACGTCATCAATGAGTTCATTCACCGAAATAAACGTCACAACTAAACAAGTGTTCATTGATCGGAAAGTTTGAATGGTTTGAGGTACAGAGCGGGATATTTAGTTTGATAAAAGTATGCATAATGTGTTAACACGAGTAGTTTGGTCGGAATCTGGGACAGAACACATGAGCACGCGGGATTTTGGACGAAATCAGCAAAACTTAAAATTTCCTCCACCTTGACCATTTTAGACAATTTTGTTCGAGATTTCGTCTCCTGTTGTTGTTTTTCCAACGTTTACATGTATATATAAGAGCTTCATTTCCAGTGTATATGTTGAATCTACATCTTTTTCGTAATTTGTCAACAGAACTTTAAAGCTGTTTAAACAGTGTGTGCGACCTTATTCGGGCCAACAGAAGAGAATGGTCTTGTGAATTAAACTTGTTTGGCTGGACATACTGAAAACCCGTCATGTTTACCGAAAACTAGCAGATCTGATACCTTGTGCAAACAGACTTGTTCGCGAAGCCAAGTTGTGTTGATTTAACGAAAATCGTAATCTAGATGGCAAAGCCCTTTACCATCGGGGATTGTTTTTATTTCGCATTACATAATCTTGCACCGTATTACTTTGAAAGCTACCACTAAACGGCTTAAACCCCATCTAGCGGATTTTACAGGTTTTTGGACCGTAATACTTAAATATATATGAAGATAGATCTCTAGACATTTTGTCATCCTAACACTGCATAAACGCTGCTCTTAACAACTTAAGAACAATCACACGTTACTGATTGACATGCAGGAAACGAAAGTTCTTGGATTGTCGATAGATAGAAATACATGAATGGAAGTGAGTGTAGTCAAGAGCCCGCGTGACAGCTAAACTACGTCACGTCATTTCTGATAGAAAAATAGACTAGCCCTATGTCTGTAAATGTTTCATGTATGTACACATTTATTGTCTCAGCAAAAAGGAAAACAATACAAACAGACAAAAGAGACATGGAAGACAACGATAACTAGAATTAACACGTATCTCTGAGAACAAGTTTTGTATTTTATTTCCATTGCATAGAGGCAGATTTAGAACTACTGCATGAACTGTTCCGTAGGTTTGTTTGTTTTACCGATCCTTATCTTCACGATACATATAGATCTAGTACATCGCCATTGGTCAATTTTGAGTTCGTCATTCTTGAACAAGACGCAGCTCAGTAAGTCACGTGCTGTACTAGATTCTAGAAGTTTTTTCTCAATAAAATCAGGACTGGTTACCACGCTACCTTGGTGACTATTTAATGTCTTTAAAGTCGGTGCGTCGATTTTTAAGGTACGTCTGGTATTGTAACTTATTACAAAACATGTAAATATTGGTTTAATGAAATGGTCTTTTGTCTATAAATGTAAATACGTGAGCATATACTTTCACAAATACAGTACATATACTAAGGAAATACCATCTTTTATATTACTCTTAAAAACGTTACTGGAAAAGGTTCAACAAGAAACACGTTTGTTGCATGTAGTTAAGAAAGAGTCTTATAACGGTTGTAACTCCATCTCAGACTATGTTAACGGTGCATGTTAATTCTGTACTAAATCCGACTATACATGTAGTATCTTAATATACAGTGTTTACAGTGTGGTCACCATTAGCAACCGTGCGTTAAACAACAGCGCGTGTGGTCAGATTGCCAGTTTTAAACACGAATAAGTGAGAAAACTGTGTCAATGAAAAGTCTTCAGCAGAATAAAAAGCCCACTCAGATATGGAAATGAACGAACATGCAAGCAGATGGTGACTCATAATTCGAACCAGCAACCAGCAGGAAGTGTACTGTGAGACCTCGAAACCCTATATCTCCCGGGCCAGTCAGAGATTCGAGTTTCATTGCAACTTGTGCCAGACTCGGCATGGTTCCAGTAGAAAGTGCTCGAGTCTGGTGTACCTTTCCCTTTTCGTCGAATCCTTATAGACTTATCGATTGTTTGACAATACAATAATTGGATATTTTGAGGAGGTGAGGGTTGATCTTTACACATTTACACGTATGGTTCGATGTAAGAAAATAACACTAAGGAAATGCCACCTAGTTTTGAGACAACGTTAAAAAGACGACTGCACGTTCTCTTATTAAATTATTTTTAAAATTATAATGGCTTCAATGGTACGAAGAACAAACCATTTCTACCAGCCTCGTTGCAGTGTGTGTACAATCAATGCTTCACTGTTACCAGTCCACATGTGAATCACTCGGTTGTCACGAAGATTCTGTGATTATCATTGTGGGCGAGTATATTTATACACATACGTACGAGACATTCTAGCACAGTTATCACCTCGTTTTTATCAACTGATATTTGTTGTTTGTTTTTTATATATGAGAAAAAATAAGCTACTGAAAATAGTTCTACTGAAACATGGAATCTTGTACGTGCCACAACTCAACTGGACTCGTGTATTTACGAAGATCTGCCTTATCAACGTGGGCTATTTTCGTTTTATCAATGATGGAATGTTAGTCATAAAGAGAAACTCGAAACTATGTGGAACAGTTGGCGCATTGTTTATATATCTGAATGATTACTGAAATGTTCAACTTTTGTGGTTCATGGCACTAATACGTAGATATATTAGGGCACAATTAGGCTATAAACAGTCTGTCTTGTCAATATGTTACGTAGATTATGAATCACGATGCGGTCACGACCGATTGCGATGATGTCGGTTCAAATCAAAGTTTACGTACATAATAAAACTGCAATGATATAGCAATTAGAAGACTACACTGAAACCGTAGGATAGTGATCACATTGTGTGTTTACTAAGGTTGTTTTTTTAACTTAAATAAATGTTAAAGTGAAGAATACAGAACATGGAATTTAGTTTAACTTAAGCATACACAGATCATCGTTGGTTATAAACATAGATAAATAATTGTGGAATCTTGTTAAAGACCATTCAAACGATAACTTATAACCTGTGAAATGTGTCTTACTGTTTATTTTAGACTCATTAACAAGATTGGACACTAAACATATTGTCCTGCTTGCCAGGTAGCGCTTGTATGAAGGTTGCTCTACGATACAGGTTTAATGTTGAGTCTTACGGATGTATACACGCACGTTCAACTCATATACATGTTCTAGATTTGAGACCTTGTTGTCAACATACCATTGAAACTATACTAAGTACGGCATACAAAGCCAAGTGGACCAACAATTAACATCGCTGAATTTGTCTTCCTTAATAATTACAGCAACAATGTGATTGGGCCAACCGTTAAGAGGCCGACCGTTTAGATGTATACATAATATTTCAACCATGTATTATTATGTTCAAACTTTAGGTATATATATACATTGTGGCAAAATGGTCTAAAGAACAGAAGTTATCAAAGTGTTTGTGTACGTGACCGTTTGTGTGCATGGTCTCATTATAGTCCAAATGATGATTATATACAAACTGGGGACTTTTTTACAGGTTGATTTAAACCCGGATAGAGCACATATTTCAACCACATATCGTAGCTTACATTATGATATAGGTGTGTGACGAAACATACAAATGAGAAACAGGCCCGGTAGTTAGATTCACATTCGTTACAAGTTACACACATTCCCACAACACCAGGTTGGCACGAGTACATACCAACGTGAACTTTTGTAAAAATAACCCATTTATATCCCGTTTATATACTATACCATCAACTGCTTTGTTTAATGCATGTTGTGCTTCAATGCATCAATAAGTTTAGTTAGTGGTCTAGTGGTCACTGCATCACGTGATTTTGCTTTATTTGATTTTGCAGTCTATCCATATACGACGATGTTTTGTTCAACAAACGACATTTTGTGACAGACGATGAGTTTGTTTGAAGCAGACGATTTCTTGCGTCAGACCATCGTCCAGCACACGCTTATCTCGTAGCGGGTGACCGATATAAGCAGATGTGAGATGTCAATTGTCCACTATGAGCCTTAATTAACATGCTTTTCTAAAGATTACAGTGAAACGAAGTAGTTCAGCGATGAGCATGGGAGAATTATTAAACTCGATAGCGCCTGAACAGCTTGCTGATATGTATGTCACACTGTATCAAATTAGAACGCTCTCCTTATTAGACGTACAAACAAACTGGATCATGTAGGTCACTTGTAGTTTAATTCATAATCTGTATTTTTGTCTCATCAATGTACAACAATAAAACAACTATAATCATAGCATACTAAAACAACACACCAAAATGTACATTGCCACTCACACTTGAGTTACAAGAGACATTCATATCTTAGCACAGTTCATAAAAAATTGTTATACATATAAAAATGATTAAGAAGTGGAAATTCAATATTACAACTTCTGAAATCATACATTCAAAAGTAGACCTAAGAAGCAGTTGCTAATCGATATAACAAGGTATATATGTATGAATGATAAACAGACGGCATATTACAGAAATAGTAGGAATAACGCTTCACTATTCTCTTCTTTTCTACATTTGTTAAATTGTACGAACACATGATAATTACGTGTTATACACCTAGAATATAACTGTTAATGCAACCTTCGCCCTAGCATCCCCATACTTCGCCCTAGCATCCCCATACTTCGCCCTAGCATCCCCATACTTCGCCCTAGCAT
>ENA-OREC01000926-OREC01000926.1-marine-metagenome-genome-assembly--contig:-NODE-926-length-13452-cov-11.471776_pt1 | contig 13452 bp, 10 predicted proteins | sample MGYA00248626_ERZ508543 | MGnify/ENA primary metagenome ERZ508543 (study PRJEB26211, sample SAMN05518279) | marine metagenome | isolation source: Puget Sound, Washington, USA | host: Bankia setacea... | reverse complement strand
GTATATATATATATATGGACAGGTGAGAGAGGCTGACAAGTGTACATGTACTTCATTGCGTACCCTAGGTGAAATATACGTACATGATATAATGTATCTGGACGATGTATAATATTATGAACCTCAGAGCTAGCATTTTCAAACATCACCTTTAGGCTGTCGGTTGATGTTTCTTTGGTTGCTTATTTCTTTCATGTTTCTTTGGTTGCTTATTTCTTTCATGTTTCTTTGGTTGCTTATTTCGTTCCTTGTTGCTGCATTGTGTGATATCCAGATGTTGTTGCGTGAGTGTGCCTTGTACCACCCTGTATACGTGTGGTATATGTGTACTTCTGAGACTGTTGTGTTATGTTCTTATTTGATATTATAGACAAGCCCAGCGACGATATGGTTCTAACGTCCGTGAGTACAGTAAGATGACCTGTGTTAGAAGTATTTTAATCTGAGGCACATATGTACTCCTCAAACTTTCCAAAGCTATTAGAGATCAATATTCTTACTTGATGTAAAGGCATGGTTTGGTTTTGTTTTCATGTAAATGGAATAAATGAATATATAATCCGGATAACTGATATTTATCGGAGAAAGAGAAACAGATAAGATGGAACTGTATCGGTATATGTAATGGTTTTGACCTTGCAGAAAGAAACTAACGTTTGTATGAGTGATAAACAGAAAAAGATCATTTTGACAAACTCTACACATTAGGGTGATATGTCTGTTTCTTTCTCAGACTTAATAGCATAGAAGAAAATGGTAATTAGAAACTGAAACTCCACTCGATGTGTTCATGAATATGTTTGAGATGCTAAATGTATAGCTCTCAGGGCAAAGTCGATTGGTATTGAGCGATGGATGTGGAATAATGCATTGCTGAGGTTGGCAATTATGACCTTTGTTCAGTATTGATTCCCCTACAATACAATTTGACATGCTCATTGATCGTATCAGGACTGATGGACCTAAAGTCACGTGATTATATTTGGTCCTTCTGTATGGTTCGTGTATGACTCACGTGTTGTTAACACAATAATAGTTACAAAGCCTGTAGATAAATACAACAGTGGCACCCGGATTCAACGAACCATTGTGTACTTAGGGACAAAAGGATTCCAATGCAGAGCTCACTACAACAATGAACACATTCAAAGTTTAAACAGGTTAAGGCAGATATTTCGCTTCAATCAAGTTTTTTTTAATCCTTTGTTTTTAAAGATTGTGTGAAATTTTCCCGAAAACATTCTTGTTTGTGGATATGAAGTGAAGAAAGTAATAAAATGCATGTTTCTTTACTCATTTGTGCTCTACGTTGGTCAGGTACGTTCAATGAATAGTTTAATACTACATGCCCAATAGATTACACAACTCTAATGTGAAATATGGTATGAAAGTCTAAATCAATGATATATTGCCAATTCAGACCCTATCCTAAACACATGCGTCCTTTGTGCGTAATCAAATGAAGTACAGTATTCCGAGAACGTCTCCGTGTGATCTGATTTATGTTACAGCATCTGGACACGGTACAACATGCTGTAGTGTTATTGTTCGTGGTTTTGTTCGGTATCGCCCCGAAGGAATATGTCTTCTCAACACAATTCCGTAGCTCTTTCTTTATTCAGTTTAGTTGGCATTCTATGTGTTTTGAGTCCACTAACGCATGTGTCAGTTATCCCAGAGCATTGACGTTAATTTGAAGTTACGGTAACTTAAACAGATGAAGACTATTTGGCGCCAAAGAGCAAACACACTGACTCGATGAAATACCATGTTAACCAATTCATCGTATAAAATCACTTCTAATTAGACTAAGATGTTCTCTATTGGAGAAACAGCCATTTCAAGGCTGATGGAGGTAATATAAATCAAGGAATCGTATCTAACTAGACTTCAAACGATTGCAGAACTGTAATAGCTCGTTTCGAAAAAACAATTGTACATCTATAATCAAATCAGAGTGACTATTAGGGTATGATCTAAGGAATAACTAGTGCATTCTGGATATTTTCTTAGTATCACGGATTTAAGTGACACTTAGTAGTAGAGTGACTGTACAGAGACATCAGTGATGGGAGTCTTAGTGTTGTCCATATTAGCAGACATTCTTCAATCCTGACATGCGCCATCGATTTTCCTGTAGCCAAGTTAGGTCTCGCTGTTCTATAAAACTGTCCAAGTGTACATGTCAAACAGTATAATCAACATACTTTCCAGACTAACTCAATAAAATGAGTTTTACATTCCATCATTTCCTTCCGAGATTATGAACAGACATTTTGCAACTGGCGCCACCTTTCCGGACTTATACGAGCTGTAACAACCGTACGCCATAGTGTGTGTGATCTGAAGTCTTTACTTGGATAGTCACGTACAGGAAAGCCGTGTAGGGCGGCACTATGGTGGTGAACACGTTAAAGCTTTGTACGCAGTGTGGTACTGAGCGCACTATTCTGTTGGACGAGCTTTGATGTTGAATACACTATAGTGTTGGACATACTATGTCGTTTAACGCACTATGGTGTTGGATGCAATATCGTGCTGAACGCGTTGTTCTGTTGGGTGCATTATGGTGCTAAGTGCATGATGGTGTTGAACGCACTATGTTGTTGGATGCAATATGGTGCTGAACGCGGTGTTCTATTGGGTGCATTATGGTGCTAAGTACATGATGGTGTTGAACGCACTATGTTGTTGAACTTAACATGGTGTTGAATGAATATAATGTTGAACGCAAGGTGCTGTCGGATGCAATATGGCGTTGAGCTTCATAAAGTATTCAATCTAATATGTTGTTAGACTTAATATGGCATTGAACGCGTTAAAGTGTAATATTTGTATGGTGTTAAACGCACTATAGTACTGAACGCACACTTGCTCGCCTTGCAGTGTTTATATATCCATAGTACTGACTGGTTGAGAGATCCTGTTTGTTGTACATCTTCTAGAATTAATATATTTGCAGTCACCTGTGGCTGTAAGATTTCAATCCAATTTGCTTTTTAATATAAGTACAGAACACTAAATAAACCATATAACAACAGTATCCATGTATTGGAATAAGTTTATTATACAATATCTAAGGTTATTGTTTGTAATTTAGAGGTGAACACATGCAGTGTAGTAGACATCACGTATGACATCTGTAGTGAATTCAGATCTACTTCTTTCCTAATTAAAACACCCAACAATCTACAATTGAACAAAATCAGTTTTCTTAAAGTCAAATTTTATTCTAAACCAATATCTACGGTAATATAGTATTATAATAACACACACCGATTCATTGAAGAAACTAACTTACGTAAATAACTGGTATATAATATGACTATAGTTTTACTCACTGCAAGATATGGTATACACATTTGGAACAAACGTATAGATCTTAACCTAACATTGAATATATAATTATGTAAATTATTAGGCACTGACTTACACGAATTGATCAGAAAATAATCAGGAAAATGACTATTGCAGTGACGTCACATATTTGGAAATCATGTTATGACGTCATGTTATTGGTAAAAACCTCACAGACTACACAGACCGCGGACTAGATGGTTTGATGAAGTGAGAACAAGACAAGTCAGTGATTGTTACATCTGTTCGTGTGTTTGCTACATTGAATATGTTCAAAATAACCAAATAAGTTTGTGTCTTAACATAAAACATTAAAACGTCTTACAGCAGCGTTGTTTCTGTTCCAGCATAAAATGATGTAACTTTGTTTGTAGATTAAATATCAAGACAGCTTTGCTAACATCTTGTGAAGGTACAATTTGGTATAAACGAACGTATAAAAATGTAAAGCATATTATTTTTTGTATTTCCGTCGAGCGAGCTCAAGAAACAGATGAATATAAGGCTAATATACGGGTCTATTTATAGATTGAAATCAACAATAGTCGTACAGTTACTAAAGTAGCACTCGACACGATGCAGGGAACGATGAGTGTCTATTTATAGATCAGAATCCACACGTGTCACCATGGTATTCACATATCACCTTGACATGGCTTGTTTTTTCACTTTATCTAATATTGTCAAAATCATTAAAATGATTCGATCAACTAAGCTAATACTATAAACATACGAAAAAGCGTTTAGAACAACAACACTCATGTACAACAATTACACTATGGAAATAAGATATAAAAACACTTTAGTTCAACACGGACAAGTACTCAGATCTCATGGGTAAACACGTCAGAACATGAGTACTATGACGCATTGTGACAGAGCAATACTCTGTATAGACTGACTTCAATATATACCCCGATACAACTATCACTTGTTTAAATACATCTCGGTCTTACATGTGGTACTTGGTACTTGGACTAAGTTGCAACGACAGAAATATTAGGAGTACATATATCACCCTTTTAACAGTCTAAGATCATACCACGCACACTTAAAAAACTGCTTCACACACTTAAACTCTCACACTCGCCAGCTTATACACAAACAAAGTCAAATTAGTCTGAATACTATAAGAGTATAAACCTTGGCTACATGTATATTCACATACAAGTATTCTACAGCCCGAAGCTAAATGATACATATACAAACGTATCTTAAAGAAAACCAGATATACGTACATGTACATGCTATTGCAAATATTATAGTTGACATGTTGTTAATAGTGTATGCCCGTACTTCCGGTAACTCTCATCGACAGTGGAACATTTCCTGGCGTGTAGTACATTGTGTACTCTGCCTAACAGTGAAATAGCAAAGTTCAAGTCATAGAGTACATATGTGACTGACCAAAGATAATGGTTAGGTTTTAGGTCAACAGGGCACATCATTGATTTAGTGATCCACAGTTATGTCACTATAAAACATAACTATGAAGGTAGCTCCTAACGTAGGTTTACATAGCTCATAGTGTTGTATAGTTAACTAGACAAACTAAAATGGTATCACAACTTATTTCAAACAATTAATATTTCAGCAGCGTTTGTAGAATGTGAAAGTTGCTGCCGACAATAAATGTACACGTATTCTAGTTATTGTATTCATAGCGACTGGTCAGACCAAGGATAAACTCATCAATGGGCCAAAAAAACTATAAAACAATCAACACGCTAAAAGCACCAACAAGTTTATTGGTGTAAAACAAAGATTCTTAAAACACTGTAGTTACTGTTCAGTGTTGGTATAAGGCATATACACTGTTAATTACTGGGTGCATGTTTCAATGAGGCATATTCCTCTGGACAAACTAGCTTCATAAAACATGTCTAAATAATGGTGTTGCCAACGGCTTTCTTTTCCCGATCTAAATGGGTAAGAGACTTTCCATGTGGCGCTCTATGACTATCATAACGTGTGCATATTTCAGTCTCTCTCACTACCACCTTATTGCTAACAGTCAAAATGGTTCATTGCTTGAAAATATATATGCGGTTGTAAGAAGCGCCTTGATAAACACCGATCTTTTCGAAACATATGGGCTTGGGTCGTTAAACTTAGTGGACGAGTTGTTGGAAAATACTGACGCATGAAATATGATAAATGGTAAATGATCGCCATGATACAAGTGATAGAAAATACAATTCTCCAACACCTTCAACAATTGTCAAACTATTATAAAAGGGAAGATTATAAGTTAAGGATATTGACATATTTTGTAATTACTCCGGTAAGTAGCACATGGTTACACAATTATTAGAGTTACCTCTGTATTCATGTTTAAAACAGTTGGACTTGTGGTCCTTTAGGTCTTATCTTCTCTCAATATACTTGTAATGTCCTAAAAGACCCAGTTTGGCGAAATATAACGTCTGGCATTGAGGTATTGAAACAAGATCGAAAATATAATCAAGCGTTTAGAACTTGGAAGACAGGAAAAAGGCGACGATCAGTGTTAGCAGGGAAGCTTGCATGAAACTGGCTGAATCTGTAACACAGTCTGTAGGGGTTCCTGGTACGAATTGCTCACCCACGGTTTTCAATGCGTAAGGGTATGCGTCACCACATCCCTCTAGAGCTGCCTGAATGCACATAGACGTTTTCTCATGTCCCCTGAAAGAAGAAGATGTACAGTCAAACGTACATTAACAACAACCTGATTAGAGCAATAATCGGACCTCAGACACCTCTGTATCTAGCCACAGGTCATGACGGATAAATACTTGTATAAACGTACTTCCATTGATACATAGTTACACAACCAACGTCATTCTCTTTTGTTACCATGAAGTCTGGTTGTACTTGGCTTAAAATTATACTCTTAGTTAAACAGAAGTGTTGTTTTAAAACATGTTAAATGAAGACGTAACATTGAGACAACACGCTAGAAGCCGACCATATCTCACCATGGCCGTAAGCTCAAGGGTAGATAACACGATTACTAGAAACGACGGAAGTCCACAAGATAGACCATAAACTAACAAGTTGATGTTATTGTTGGAGAATTCACTGATTCATTTAAGCTTAACTTTAACGCAGTATAATCACGGTTACTTAACATACGTGGGATATATGTTATGAAGCTGTCAATGGTTGGGATAACTTGGTAATGTTAACTTCAGCTACCGTTACGTGTACATGTATAAGACAGTTTGTGTAAGTCCGTATGTAAAAGAAATATGGAAAAGAAACTTACTCGCACGACATTGTCTTCATAGTTTCATTGGCTGCGACGTCTTTCAGGCATTGATCAAATTTCGTAGTTTCTATGGCTGTTGTAACACAGGCACTGTCAGCGAAATCTGTAAACATAATTGAGAGACGTTGTTTGAATATGTTGTATATATTGAAATGGGTATTCATGGTTTGAAGGTGACAGTCAAGCCGTGTAATGGCTCGACAAGAAACGACGTATTTAGTCAAGTGTAGTACTCGTTGTCTGGCCCAAGCATGTTTGTCTGGCCCAATAATGTTTGTCTGGCCCAAGCATGTTCTCTTGAGTACCATGTTTACACTTATCTCAATATTACACTAAACTAAGACCACCATTTTCATGTCATAATGAACAGGTATTGTGATGTTCAATGGCTGCACAAACGTGGTCAGTCACTACATGTCGCACCTCATTTTTTAATCAAGTACAAATTATAACAATGTAACTCAGACCTTTGTTGGCGGCTCGAATAGAGGCCGTACTCAAAATGAAGCATTTAGGGTCGTTTATGTCGTTGCGAATATCAAACATTACATGACAGCTAATTCTATATTGAAACTTGCCTGTAGGGAACGTAGGACAGTGGGTTGTGGCGAACATCTTCAGCGAATCGTAGGTGGCAGCTTTGAGTCCCATCTGGGACATGACGGCCTGGAAAGAGTCCGTGGAGTTCTTCATCATAGCTTCAACCTCTGGACACGAATCCTCTGTATCTTTGAGGCACATTAACATCTCTTCAAATGGTCTGCAAACAAACAAACCAACCACTTTTAAGTTTTTTCCTGTTAAGTTATTACAATTGTATGTGCTTTGGTCTATTTCTATATATTATTATTTTGTATGTGTTTCTTCTATTTTTGTTTTGTTTGATGGTGTCTGTGTTTGTTTTGATTATTTCTTTCTATTTTTGTTTTGTTTGGTTTCTGTGTTTGTTTTGTTTGAAGGTTTATGTGTTTGTTTTGTTAGATGGTTTCTGTGTTTGTTTTGTTTGATGGTTTCTGTGTTTGTTTTGTGTGTTTGTTTTGTTTGATGGTTTCTGTGTTTGTTTCGCCTGATGGTTTTTGAGTTTGTTTTGTGTGATGTTGTGTGTGTTTATTTTGTCTGATGGTTTCTGTGTGTGTTTCGTTTGATGGTTTCTGTGTTTGTTTTGTTTGATGGGTTCTGTGTCTGTTTTATGTGATGTTTTGTGTGTTTGTTGTGTTTGGTGGTTTCTGTGTTTGTTTTGTGTGATGGTTTCTATGTTTGTTTTGTTTGATGGTTTCTGTGTTTGTTTTGATTGATGGTTTCTGTGTTGTTTTGTTTGATGGTTTCTGTGTTGTTTTGTTTGATGGTTTCTGTGTTTGTTTTGTGTGTTTGTTTTGTTTGATGGTTTCTGTGTTTGTTTCGCCTGATGGTTTTTGAGTTTGTTTTGTGTGATGTTGTGTGTGTTTATTTTGTCTGATGGTTTCTGTGTGTGTTTCGTTTGATGGTTTCTGTGTTTGTTTTGTTTGATGGGTTCTGTGTCTGTTTTATGTGATGTTTTGTGTGTTTGTTGTGTTTGGTGGTTTCTGTGTTTGTTTTGTGTGATGGTTTCTTTGTTTGTTTTGTTTGATGGTTTCTGTGTTTGTTTTGTTTGATGGTTTCTGTGTTTGTTTTGATTGATGGTTTCTTTGCTTGTTTTGTTTGATGGTTTCTGTATTCGTTTCGCCTGATGGTTTCTGTGTTTGCTTTGTTTAATGGTTTCTGTGTTGTTTTGTTTGATGGGTTCTGTGTTTGTTTTGTGTGATGTTTTGTTTGATCGTTTCTGTGTCAGTTTTGTTTGATGTTTTGTTTGATGGATTCTGTGTTTGTTTTGTTTGATGGATTCTGTGTTTGTTTTGTTTGATGGATTCTGTGTTTTGTTTTGTTTGATGGGTCTGTTTTGGGTATTTTCAAAGTATTTACAATTGAACGTACATACTGTGTATTTATATATTTGGGTTGTTCTAAAGTGCCAATAGTACATACAACTTTATTAATAGTTGTTATCATTATTATAATGTATATTATTATTATTATTTCTATTAATATTATCATTATTATTATTATGTTGTTGTTGTTGTTGATGCTGTTGTTGTTATTATTGTTGTTTCGGACAATTCAAAGACACCCATTCAGAGCGCGTCAAATTTACAATGACATTCCGATGACAATAATTCTACAGTTAATGCTCCAATTAGTTTAATTTAGCTAGCATAAAGCTTCATTAACACATGTTATACAATTTGGGTAGTATCGCTCCATAGTTGTTGCTCTTAGGTTTACAAACACGTCGTATCGAAGGGACATCTGGGGACACATAGTGGACGCTCGAATGGTAACACGTACATGAAGGAGAAGCGTTTAAACTGCGGCCTAAATGCTAGTGAGGCTTCCTTTGTTCAGTACTCACCCGCAAAGATACTTCACCAAGAACATGGCTACTCCATACTTTGTTTTTGGCATTGCTTGTGGTGGTGATATGTCAGCGGTTCCAACTGACTCGCCCACACATTGCATCACTGACATACACGCCATGGCACCTGTAACCATTAGGATAGCATAATAAGTATAAAACTAATATAAAACGAATATTGCGATTAAAAGGTAGAGAAATGTTGCGATATTTGGGAGATATGATTCAACAAGAACCTACGAGACGCGTATAAGAACAATCCTTAGAGAGGTGTGGTAAACCAAACCTACGAGAAGGGAAATAGCACAAACCTAAAAGAGGTGTATTGGCACAAACCTAAGAGAGGGGAAATACCACAAACCTAAAAGATGTGTATTAAAACAAACCTATGAGAGCGAAAATAGCACAAACGTAAGATTACTGTACTGTGTGGGACATGGACGAATACAAGGAGATCACTGCACTGTGTGGGACATGGACGAATACAAGGAGATCACTGTGCTATGTGGGACATGGACGAATACAAGGAGATCACTGTACTGTGTGGGACATGGACGAATACAAGGAGATCACTGTACTATGTGGGACATGAACGAATACAAGGAGATCACTGCACTATGTGGGACGTGGACGAATACAAGGAGATCACTGTACTATGTGGGACATGGACGAATACAAGGAGATCACTGTACTATGTGGGACATGGACGAATACAAGGAGATCACTGCACTATGTGGGACGTGGACGAATACAAGGAGATCACTGTACTGTGTGGGACATGGACGAATACAAGGAGATCACTGTACTGTGTGGGACATGGACGAATACAAGGAGATCACTGCACTATGTGGGACATGGACGAATACAAGGAGATCACTGCACTAAGTGGGACATGGACGAATACAAGGAGATCACTGCACTATGTGGGACATGGACGAATACAAGAAGATCATTGTACTATGTGGGACATTGACGAATACAAGAAGATCACAGTACTATGTGGGACATGGACGAATACAAGGAGATCACTACACTATGTGGGACATGGACGAATACAAGGAGATCACTGTATAATGTGGGACTTATATGAACTTGTATATGTTTACATTAGATCGTACATACCTGGTGGAGGTCCACCGGATCCATCACCTCCAGGCATTGGTCCACCACCAGTAAGTTTACCACAATTGGCGGCGTACTCCTCGGCGGTTGGGATACCTTGTGATGATGTAGCCTGTGCTAGATCTGGGCACTGTTTGACATACTCATCGATACACTGAATACCCTGCATGGCATCGGTACTACAATTACAAGACAGTACAGATGAAATTGACTTCATTGCAATACATACATTTTTACACAACAATAACAATGATTTGACTTGTACTTTAATCAGGAACAACGTTGCATAGCTCTAGTACCGTCCTGATACTAACTAATTAAATTCGTGGTCAAATACAATCAATGTTATGCAACAGGTATTAATTAGAGTATATTTGTCAGTGTCTTAACGATTAAGAGGCCTAAGGGCGCGAGCGCAGTGAGAGACCGTGGCGTTTTAATGGTGAAGATACATAACAATTTGTACACACACAGCCGACGAAATGTGCTCGAACTACACTAATACATGTAGTAAGCAGGTTCTCAGAGAATTATCAGTGTAAGAATAACCGTGCTTAAAGTATGACAAGTAGTTTTAAATCATGTTTAACAAGAGTTGTCTGCCAGAAGTTGGGCTCTCCTTTGTCTGCCAGAAGTTGTGCTCTCCTTTGTCTGCCAGAAGTTATGCTCTCCTTTGTATGTCAGACGTTATGCTCTCCTTTGTATATCAGACGTTATGCTCTCCTTTGTATGTCAGACGTTATGCTCTCCTTTGTATATCAGACGTTATGCTCACCTTTGTCTGTCAGACGTTATGTTCTATTTTGTCTGTCAGAAGTTATGCTCTCCTTTGTCTGCCATAAGTTATGCTCTTCTTTGTCTGTCAGACGTTATGCTCTTCTTTGTATATCAGACGTTATGCTCTCCTTTGTCTGTCAGACGTTATGTTCTATTTTGTCTGTCAGAAGTTATGCTCTCCTTTGTCTGCCATAAGTTATGCTCTCCTTTGTCTGTCAGACGTTATGCTCTCCTTTGTCTGTCAGACGTTACGCTCTCTTTTGTCTGTCAGACGTTATGCTCTATGTTGCCTGTCAGAAGTTATGCTCTCCTTTGTCTGCCAGAAGTTATGCTCTCCTTTGTCTGCCAGAAGTTATGCTCTCCTTTGTCTGTCAGACATTATGCTCTCCTTTGTCTGTCAGACGTTATGCTCCCTTAGCGACTTATTGACCAGTTTACTTATAACATCGAATTCAATATGTATGACTAGACATGTCTGTGGGTCAATGTTAGGACGTTATCACGAACCTGTATTCAAAGTTTTTGGAAAGATGTATGATTGATGATTTAAAGTTTACCGTTAAACACGGGTGGTCACTGTGACCTTCTGTGACCTTAAACTTTGATATTATGACCTCACGACCAATTTGAGGCATCTTCTGGCCATGCACACTCATCATGTCGAGTTTGGGGACATTATGTCTGTGTTAAGGGTCATTTTAAAATTTAACCTCGACCTGGTGACCTAAAGGTTAAAAGGGGTCACATTGATGACCTCAAAATTCACATGGATCATCTATTAGGCATGCTCAACCTCACTGTCGACTTTGAAGACAATATACTTTCTATAGTAGGGTTGTCTAGTTATCAATCTGACACGCCTTTAATGCTCAATGTCCGTGACCTTGAAATTTGACCTTAAAGCAAAATGTCATATTCTTATGTTGTCAAACCCTTTTGTCGAGTTTGTGAACACTAGGCCTTGTGTCGAGTTGTCAATTGGTCAAGCGTTTTGTGTTGAAGTTCACGATGACCTTGACCTATAACATGATGAATTCAACATTCATAGAGGCATTGTCTATATCTCCTAGTCGCATCCATGCTAAGTTTCAGGACTGTTGGTAAAAGCGTTTTCCAGTTAGCTTCACTACGATGGACGGGCCGACTTCTGTTTAACAATACATCATAATATGTGAACAATATGTAAAAGTTGTCTTACCTGCACATATACATGGCCTTTTCCATAACAGACAAGGAGTCGTCCATAGCACTTAAGTATCGTACGTAGCCCATAGCACAGTTCATGTAACCCTCGCTACTGGAAATATCCTCCACGCAGCCGCCATACGCACTAGCTACCACCGCTAAACCTGCAAGAAAGAAACCAAACATATGAATTATAAGAATCGCTTATTTCGAACACGGATAAAGCAAGTATACTACATGTCTGACATGAACACTAGAATGTGTACGAACTACCAATGCTAACAACCACGACCTATTTACATGTACTCGTACGTCAGTTGTTCAATGCATATCTGTTAATATAAGTCCAACTAAGACGTATGTATTTATAAAGGTTTCAATGGTACACAAGTGAGAACTAAGTCTTCAATGGTACACAAGTGAGAACTAAGTATTCAATGGTACACAAGTGAGAACTAAGTCTTCTATGGTACACAAGTGAGAACTAGGTCTTCAATGGTACACAAGTGAGAACTAAGTCTTCAATGGTACACACGTGAGAACTAAGTATTCTATGGTACACAAGTGAGTACTAAGTCTTCAATGGTACACAAGTGAGAACTAAGTCTTCAATGGTACACAAATGAGAACTAAGTCTTCAATGGTACACACGTGAGAACTAAGTCTTCTATGGTACACAAGTGAGAACTAAGTCTTCTATGGTACATAGGTGAGAACTAAGTATTCTATGGTACACAAGTGAGAACTAAGTCTTCTATGGTACACAAGTGAGAACTAAGTCTTCTATGGTACACAAGTGAGAACTAAGTCTTCAATGGTACACAAATGAGAACTAAGTATTCAATGGTACACAAGTGAGAACTAAGTATTCTATGGTACACAAGTGAGTACTAAGTCTTCAATGGTACACAAGTGAGAACTAAGTCTTCTATGGTACACGAGTGAGAACTAAGTCTTCTATGATACACAAGTGAGAACTAAGTCTTCAATGGTACACAATTGAGAACTAAGTCTTCAATGGTTCACAAGTGAGAACTAAGTCTTCAATGGTACACAAGTGAGAACTAAGTCTTCAATGGTACACAAGTGAGAACTAAGTCTTCAATGGTACACACGTGAGAACTAAGTCTTCAATGGTACACAAGTGAGAACTAAGTCTTCAATGGTACACAATTGAGAACTAAGTCTTCAATGGTTCACAAGTGAGAACTAAGTCTTCTATGGTACACAAGTGAGAACTAAGTCTTCTATGATACACAAGTGAGAACTAAGTCTTCAATGGTACACAAGTGAGAACTAAGTCTTCAATGGTACACACGTGAGAACTAAG
>ENA-OREC01000925-OREC01000925.1-marine-metagenome-genome-assembly--contig:-NODE-925-length-13455-cov-13.682837_pt1 | contig 13455 bp, 11 predicted proteins | sample MGYA00248626_ERZ508543 | MGnify/ENA primary metagenome ERZ508543 (study PRJEB26211, sample SAMN05518279) | marine metagenome | isolation source: Puget Sound, Washington, USA | host: Bankia setacea... | reverse complement strand
TTGAATGTTCAGTGCTAAACAAGGGCACTACTGGTACCATTTTTATAATGTCTTTGGTATGACGCAGTCCTTGACTGCGGATTGAACCCGGGACCTCCCGCACTCGAGGCCAGCACTATATCACTAGGCTATCGAGGTGTCCTTTTTATGACATTTATTGGGTAAATTATCACTATCAGGCGTCGACTAGGCTACTCACTAACTGATAATTAAACAATTTGATTTCTCAACTACGTTTTATGTAAAAGTCGTATATCGGAATCATCAGGGCTGAATCATTCTGAGCATGCAATTCTCTTTGTCTAGAACAGAAATGACGCTTAAATATTTTAAAACCTACAGTTAAAGGGGGACAACTCTATCACATACCTGATGGTTAGTTCTGAGGTTGTCTACTTGTTTCTTGAATACAGCGCCCCAGAAGTCTTTACAAACAAACTTCATGATGTCCAAATCATCCTTAAATCTTGGACTCTCCTTAGTGAATCTGAGTACAAATAAGTCAAGTTATAGTATAGAAGATATTTGTACAAACAAGTTTATAACTATATCATACAGTGTCTGAAATGAAAACAAAAGGTGTCATTTGTAATAAATAACTGTGATGAATGTGTGATGATACAATTGAGATGTGACAATATGCTTTAAACAAACAAATATTGTGCAAGGTTTAACTAATACAAACTTCTTATCTACCATGATCTTTAAAACTACTTCAATTTCACCAAAAAGTCAATGGTCTCTAGCTTTAGTTTGCAAATGAAGCCTCAATGAGTTGTTTATGGTCAAGATGAAGTAAAGATATGTAATACCAATTATAAAGATAATGGCCTACCTTTCAACCAAGCTTTGGCCAATTCTGAATCCAAGTGACTCTAGTTTTGCTATACATTCTTCCTGGAGAAAAAATCAAACACAAAGCATAAACTTTTAGCTGTAAAATGGGCAAACCTTCAAACTGACAGAGACTGACCTGATGTATACGAGTTAAACTTTGATTCAATCTGCACAGCATGATTTTCAAACGATGTATCTTGCCTGTATGAGAAGACGGTCACCAAGATTATTTGTAAATGAGACTTTGTCTTCTTTGGGCCATCAGCAGGCTAAAGACCAAGGGAGTTAACTCCATGCATGCAGGTAAACAAAATTCATTCTCTGGCATGATCATTATTTGAATTTGTTTGCAGAATGTAATTTCATGTTTCTAGCAATGTCTTTTAAAGCAATCTGTCAAATAGTTCTCTGTTGTTGTTTTTGCCACACAACATCAAATGCCAATGTTCCTTATACTGTTATACAGTATGTGACATAAACTTTGTCAGTATTTGTGTGGTAGGAACATCTGCCATTGTGTACCTTTTAAAAGTAGTTCGTAATTTAGCATGATATTAGAAAAAATGACATAGTTGCCGTTTTAATAAAAGTGTGCTGACTACATCAGTCTATCACTAAAATACTTATAGTGTTACTCTATACCCTAAATGAGTTTGACAGCTGTGACCAACATTTGACTCATTAATGCATTTTTAGCTAATTCCGGCTGGCTTAGTGCTACAACCTTATCCCACCAACTTCTGTGTTATAGGTTCAACACCAGATAAATACCGGGTGTTGCAATGTGACATTAAACGGTCAACAGATAGGACAGGTAGGTTACCTCCCACAAATAAAACACACATAAATCCCAACATTGATGCCAATGAGATAATTTTTATAAGTTGCAATTATTTGTTTTGTAATCGTAAAACATATTTTGCTTCAAGCAGATTTGATTGATAAAGTTATGTTTAATGTTCAACAGTTAAATATGCAACCTAGCTGCTTACTACGCCCATGCAGCTTAGGTTCCAACTTTCTACATGACAAATAAATAACGTGTTTTACTTGCTAGCAAAACATAAAACATATGATCTGCAGTTTTTAACATTATCAATGAAAGTTAGGAAATGTAAAAGCGTAAAATAAGGTACCGAATAATGAAATAGGAGTGTGATTTTCAAGTGACAAGTTGATGTAAACAAAACCTCATCGCGAAAACATATGACACTATGCATTTCTGATCCGGAGTCGAGACCAAGCCGGCTTTAAATGGGTAATTAACTAATTGATCCTCACCTGGTTTTCTTTATCGGATGTTCTATATAGAAACGCTACGATTTCTGAGTGTAATAACTCGAACACTATATCATCAGCCATTTCCTTTATTAGATGTCGTAAAATATGCCAGCTGTCCAAACAGCAATATCATGTTATTTATCAGAATTGTCGCCCCTTTCGTTTCAGACACTTTGTTTAAATTTATATGTAGAAACGACTTCTCTGTGTAGATTTTGAATTATGTAAAGGATTGTTTTTCCAATACAATATCATACACTAGTCTTGTAAGTATGGAAGTATGCATATTCAAATCCAACGCAGTTTAGTGGGCACTTACATAAATGTTCCGTTTCAAAGTAACACGAACTATAAATCTAAAGAAAAGAAACACTTTAATATTTTATACAAAGATACAAATCATGAGCACACATTTATAGGCACATATATAAACTGTATGCTGAACTTGCACTGGGAATGCATGGGTTGTTCAACGCGTTATCGTAAACAAAATTGCAAGCCTATATGAACGTCCCTCGTATTTCTTCCAACATCTGCTATGTTCACACAGACTGCATTGGTATTATCACTCTCCACACGATTTAAGAGAACTTCTAAATTTAGAATAATTAACAAACCACGGAGATAACCTTGAATGCATATACTCGTCTTTAAATCTACATGATTATATTTAATAAGTTGAGGTTTACATAGTGATCAAGTGACACAGGTTGAATTCAGCTTGAACCAGTTAACTCTGACATACAACCTACACAAAATCAGTAATGCGTGGATTTATTAGTTGAATTCGTTCCCTTTATACATTGTAGTGTTTACTGATTTAAAATAACCAAACATGTCTCGGAAGGTGTTAGTTGTATGTAAGAGTATACAACGTATTCCGTTTTGTAAGAGATACCATACTTCCAGTTTCAGCGTGCCTATACCAAATACTTCAGTGCCAGCTTTCCTAAATGAAGGATTCAACAGAGATTGTAACAAGATTGCATTGGTAAGCTTTTAAACATTCTCATTAATTTGACAACCTGATATTTGGTGTATACGATTGCCGACGACAAGCGTTGGTCGATGGCCATTGACACACACAATACCATTATTTCAACTTTTAAAATAGTTTGGTTTCTTGCAAGTGAACACTGGTGCCATATTTGAACTTCTGCAGATCACATGTATATGTTTTGGGCTAGTACTCCCTTTACGTACATTAAATAAACCGTTGTATCTTAAAGAGTATCAACTTTTAGCGTATATTTATGTGTGGTCGATATGTTTGCGGGTGACACAAATGTCAAACATATTTTGCAAGTTGCATTCTGTCAACGATTTCTTTTCTGCAGATCGATGGAAGAACAAACCGGAATATAACGTTTGCACAGCTCGACGAACAAATTAACTATGTTACGTCACGTCTGGTTTCCTTATTTGGTCTGACGCGTGGTCATGTGGTATGCCTATGCGGTCTAAACGCACCCGAGTTTGCGCACGTGTTTTGTAGCGTGACGGCACTTGGTGCTGCACTGACTATAGCAAATGCACAACTGACGGCAGGTGGGTACATATCTCTTCCAAGGACAGTTTTAAAGATAACAATAATAGATAATCTTAAAATGTGTAGCCCATCATTTAGCTTAAAACATGCTAAATCTATACACTGAAATTATATAACGATGACAACGCAACAAATACGATATGCAAACCCGTTCAAATGCCGATACTGCAGGAATATGTTATGTACCTCGAATCAAATAGCAAACACCCATCGTAGTTGATTTACTTTCAAGGAGTGTACTTTATTTTCCTTTTTTTATTTTCTGAAGGTGAGTTTCGTGCTCAGGCAGAAGAGACGAACTCCAGTTTGCTGATAGTTACACCAGATTGTGCAGAGAAGGCATTGATAGTACAGCAGTCTTTGAGTTGTGTTAAGGTACACATGTCCATCTTCGTTCTTCAAAGAAACATACCCAATCATACTAGGTTTTTTTACCGTCATGTATTGTGCACTCTCCAACGTAATTAAGAGAAATAAAGAATCTAACAGTGTAAACATCTCAGTCGATACATCTAGATTGGTTCTTGGGGTAGGCAGGTTTTGATAAGTTTGTACTGAATATTGATATCGTTGGTGACTTTCCAAAAATACATTTGCAACTACCAACCCTTTCTTCTACATTCAGCGCGTCATCGTTCTGGGTAAACATGCAGACTGCCTTTCATTCGAAGAGCTTCTAACCCCGTCATCCCCTGTGAGTTTACCGGAGATAGATCCAGCGTCCGACGTGGCCCTTATACCTTACAGCAGTGGTACCACGGGGTTGCCGAAAGGGGTCCAACTAACACATCGAAACATTGTGGCGGATCTGGTAGCAATGGGGTAAACACTTAAATAATGTGGCCGTAAACCGCCGCCAACAAAAAAACACATACAATGTAAAAGTAGTTCATGACGTGTTATAATAGGAACTACATGTACTAGTAAACTAACACAAATGGTTCGATCATGACATTGGTTCTTGTATTTAATTAACGCAACGAAGTATGGGAATGTTAATCAGGGGCGTAGCTAGGTATAGAACGTGTACGCAAGTATGCTGTGATTACCATAACGTTTTGGGTGCAATCAGGGAGTAGTACATGATAAATAGAGTCAATAGGGCCGGTACAGTAATATGAACAAACACTCTTCCTAACGCTAACCAGACTGACATATGTATCTACCAATCTACCAATTCGTTCGAACCAGTATCATCCACTGCAGTCTCATCATATCCATACCGCCTCATGTATTGAATAGCAATACCCTTTTTGTCAGCCTTCGACCTTTTAGAGCTTCCTCTTTAGTTCGGTCGCCAATGTTATGAAATCGAACACACAATACAAAGCCTTCATCAGAAATAAAATCAATCGGTTTAGTTCAGTTGCTTTAAACTGGCTTTACATAGGTCTACCCCTACCATAGGTCTACCCCTACCATGGGTCAAGTTTTCATTGGAGATTTGAACAATTTAAAATGTCCACATCTGGAGACAATGTGTACGCAGCTACGTACTTTGCGTATCTAGGTAGCTACGCGCCTGTTAATACCTATCGCGAGGAGAACGCGCGGAACGTCGTGAATTATATCGCTCGAGATTAAGATAAATTGTATCGGAGTTGTGTTGAAACAGCAGAAGACACATTTTAAATCCTGTTTTTTCCAGACACGAGCAATTTATTCCATTCCACGTTCGAGGCAGTTCTTTGTCAGTCCTACCGATGGTCCATGTGGCTGGAATGGTTATCGGCATGTTAAACCCGCTCAGTCAAGGTGCTACCGTGGTCACTCTCCCTAGATTTATTCCAGAACAATTTCTTCATGCAATACAGAAATATAAGGTATTCATATACTGAATGTACGTAAATCCTCCTTTCTGGTTTCACCTACATTTTTTTCACTCGTATTTTTGTTTGTTTACAAAAAAAATCCACTGGAAATATGTTATGTATAGCATTATCATAAAACTTATAGCTCACCTTAGTATGATAATCTCACCAATGGTAGAACATTATAGTAGGAAAAACTCATTGATCAATAATGAAACAATCCCTTTGATATCGTTTTGTCAATGGAAAATGTAAACTAATATGTTGTTCTTGTAATTATTCGTGGAACTAATAGTGTTACATTTGCAGACGACATTTTCATTGATAGCGCCACCTGTTGTGAACTTTCTAGCCAAGGACCCGTTAGTAGATAAGTATGATCTCAGTCAGTGGACTATGCCTTTCTCCGGGGCAGCAACACTCAGCCAGGAACTCACGGAAGCTGCCGTAACACGTCTAGGACTGCAGGGGATTAAACAAGGTGCGTGTATTTATAATGTACGAGAAAATCCCTTGTAGAAAATATGGGCTCTTACTCACGTTTGAATAGGCCTTATGATGTTTATTTTTTTTAAATAAGGTTATATAAAAATAAATGCAATTTCTCGTGTAGATGAAGTACGTGTCGTTTTTGAAAATGTTGTATGCAAAACGTTTAAATACTGTTGTGTTTATATTGTTGCAACAGTTCTATCACACGTATAGCTTTATGTACTGAATGTTTCAACAGGTTATGGTATGTCAGAGGCAAGCCCAGCTACGCACATGTGTCCAACAGAGAGGCTAAAATATGGTTCCATAGGCGTTCCATTACCAAACACAGAAAGTCAGGTAATTAAAGATGGACATACAGATGCAGCATCATCGCCAGGGTTATCGAACATGCCGTGATACCCATATATCGGCAGTCGAGAAGAGACAAGATAGGTCATACTATTATATTACAAGTGACAAGGCTCAGAATGAAAGACATGGTAACTCGATTTCAATATATCTTTTTAGAGTTTATATATATATAGTCGTTTGTGAATGAAACCTGCCAAACACAAATATTAACTTTGGTCTCTGTAGATTGTGGATATAAGTTCTGGTGAGAGGCTCGGAGTTCATGAACAAGGCGAGGTATGGGTTCGTGGTCCCCAGGTGATGAAAGGTTACCTCAACAACCCCGCCGCCACAGCTAGTACAATTACTGAAGACGGGTGGCTAAAAACGGGTGAGACATACTACATGTACATAGTACTTAAACATCAAAGAAGGGTAATTAAACGTACATGTATTCATTTACAGTAAACGTTGGTACTGTTAAGCGTTCTGCTAACTCAGCATGCTGGACAATGGTAAGCTGTCTACAAGGCTAGAAAACCCCTCTCAGCTCGACCAAATTACAAGTAAATCCAGCACTTCGTAATCAAGAGTTTTTAATGTTTTTTCTTCAGGTGACATTGGATATTATGACGAGGATGGACATTACTTTGTCGTGGACAGATTAAAAGATATCATTAAGTACAAAGGATATCAGGTAAGTAAGTATTGCTATCCCGGTTTCTTCGGCTTTGAGTGGATATCAGGTAAGTAAGTATTGCGATCCCGGTTTCTTCGGCTTTGAGTTATGATTGCGTATATAAAGTTGCAACCTCTATCTAATACAAGTACAGTTTTGTGTCACTATCATGTTAAATGGTGTTTTTTAAACTAGTGTCCATGCATTGTTACTGAATACTTGCACAAATCATCTCGGAAGAAAGTGGTTTCTATGTGAGTCAACCTGAACACGTTCCAAGTAATGAGCATATCGATGTGTGAAAGCGAAAGGATTCTATCTGCTTCTCTATTCAATAACAGGTAAACCCTTTCGCCTCTTGACACACCTGTACGTTACTTTGGAATACACGATGTTACGCCCGCAAATGTACGTAAAATGAAAATTAAGAGATGTATGCTTGTTACTGTTCGATGTATTGTTTGTGTTTTAATGATTCTCTTTTTTCAGGTAGCACCAGCGTATCTAGAATCTGTATTACTCAGTCATGACCAGGTTGTAGACGCTGCAGTGGTAGGTACTCCTCACGATGTACATGGCCATCTACCTACAGCTTACGTTGTATGTAATGAACCAATCAGCAAACAGAAAATAGCTGACTATGTGAATGGTAGGTTAACTAGGTGGAGCGTTATGCATACACCAGTTTAGTCTTGATTATTCCCTATATCTTGGTGACGAGAAAAAGAATGAGGTTCAGACACAAGGAACATGATACATTTTGTAATTACGCTTTATTAAACAAGACATGTTATTGTAGTTACTTTGTTGTTTTGTGGAATTTAAGTAAATAAGTAAATATAACTCAAATAGTGATGGTCAGCTAACATACCCCAGTTCCTGGCTTACCAAACCAGTACTAAGACCTTTTAGTACAACTATCTGACTGCATTGTGCTTCCTCACATCAATCAAAGAGGGAAAATAAAAAATAACGTTATGTACTTAAAATGTGCTGTCTAGTGCTTATTAAAAACTTCCATACTTGTTCTTGGTAAGTTGCTTATTAAGAAATAAAACATATGTACCCATGTTTTATCGCGGTAATAAAATATGGTTACTCATCACTTGTGCGCTAGAATTCAAATTAATGTTGGTATATCTGAGCAGAGAAAACGTGTTATTTGTCTGTTTCAGCACGTGTTGCCCCATACAAGCAACTACGAGGTGGAATCAATATTGTGAAGGAGCTTCCAAGAGCACCAAGTGGCAAAATTCTACGACGAAAACTACAGTAGTTCTCTTGTTTATATCATCTTTTATTTCCTCTATATATCAACTGTTATCTACCTCATGAATGCAATCGATTAGATGAATTCCAGTGTTGTACATGTAATTTAATAGCATGAAATAAATTAACCAATATATACTGTAAAGACAACGTAGTTTTACTGTTATATTATATTGTAAAGATGCACATTACATAGCTGCATTTCGACCAAGTGTAACAATGGCTTATTCTTATATTGTTATTGAGCTTGACTTAGTAATAGCCTGCTATGTCTTTATGTAACCAACGTTTATCTATTGTATGAGCATACACAAAAGCTCTATTACTCTCAAGAAAAAGAAAACATTAAATTGAAGTTATTTTTTTTTTATCTATCATATAAACAAAACAATCATACCATACAAACACATATAAAGCTCTTTCAACACATTTTTCATTGTTGTTTTATTTACATCAATTAACAAACACTTTGGTCAACAACTAAATATGTAAAGTGTAAAAAAATGGTGTAAACTTGTTCTCAGAAAACAGATATAACCTACCAAACATTCTCTCAGAAACTGAATGGAAGAACAGAGATAACAGAAACATTAATACTTGATCTCCCTGTAAATCAAAAGTCGATAATACAATGTACTAAATTAAAAATCATCCTACATGATCATCTTTTGTCATTTGTTCTATCAACCTCTTCCGTTCCTGTGCTTGTCTCATCTTCATCAATACAACACTCTCAAAGTCTCGATTATCTACTGTCTCAGCTCCAGTATAGGTGGCCTGTAAGAAAACAAAGGCTATGTTAACTCCATGATTTTTTCTTCTTCATTAAGACTATTGTTGGTATTGTTTTTATATCTTTTCACTTATTTCTCTTCTTTTTTGTCTAGTTATATGTTGCCCATAGCATATGCTGTTGTATACTATGTAGTTATAGACAATGAGCCATGTGTGCTTAAATCTTAAATAAACGTTATGTCATGTGAGGTTATGTGTGATTAGCTGTTTCATAATACAGAAATTACTGAACTTGAGAAGAACATATAATTTTTTTCAATCGATTTTGGTTTCTTTTCTAATAGCACCATTTTCTCTTGTATAAAAGAAGTAAGTTAACCTGCAACTATTCCTGAGTAATTGAACAAGTATGATACATGTAATAAAACAGTATAGATACTCTTTACAAATTTACAGCAACAATGATAAATAAAAAGCAAACAAAAACCCCACCAACCATGCTTAGCAAACACCAGACTCTGGAAAGCTTCTCTACCACTGAACTATAGAGACATTTGTCAAAATATTTTGCAACTCATTTTGGTTTTAAAATTAAATAACAGTACATCATCTACCATTAACATACAGCAAAACATGTAAATATACCTGAGGAAATGATGGAAAGCTTGATGCACCAGACACTCCCTTAGCTGGGTCACTGTTGTCATGGCTACTAAGTCTGTCTTCTGGTGGTTGCCCTGACAACCAGGACAAAGTGAGGGGAAACTCTTCTTTTCCAGAAACAGTATTAACAACCAAATCCTGAAACAGAATTACAACACTTGGTATTGGTGCTTTGGTTAGATACAATACTATTGAATCGTTATTTGAGTTTGTATGAAAGTTCATGTCATAGCCATCAACGTTTGTAGATTTCATATTGAACCCTGGAACATGTTATAAAATGTTTTGAGTATTGATATTTAAACTCAAGGGTACTGTTTACTACAGCACTTACGCAAAATGTAAAGTTATGCAATTATTTCCTAACCTAATAAATTTTAAATCACTGATGATGTCAAAAAGGTAAAAGACATAGTTCAATAGCATAGGAACAAGGCTTGAAATCTAACATTTTGTTGGATTTAATCGAGTTTTTTTCTATTTTATTCAAGCTTTAAATTTGTGCGTAAGTTTAATTTTTGCGTAAGTCCTTTAGTAAAACAGTACCTTGGCAGGTTAATATGAGCCACGAAATCCAAGAACATCAGTGTACAACTAATATGTGGACATGCCATTAACAACTAAATATGCCAATAGTAATAATTTATGCTCTTTTAAACTAAATACTTAATAATTTTTACCTCTCCATTAAGAAGGTTGGAAAAAATAATTAAACAAGACAAACTCTTACTAACTTACTAGCACACGGTAATTATGTATTGCAATGGCTTAAAACCGAATTCCCTGAAACTGGATGTAAAAACTTGGTACTTCACTTACAGCAGTATATGGAGAGGCAAACTCTATGATGGCGGTTCCAGATTTCTTCACCAACACAACTATGTTCAATACCTCCCCAAACTGCAATTTAAACAACACAAAAGGGCATAAATAGTTAACTTATTAGAATGCTCTAAATAAATAACAAAGAAAACAGATAAAGAAAATTATTCACCAATCAAAGATTTAATCATTACATAAACATGTGTGTACCAGGACAAACTACCAGTAGTAGTTATCAGAAGACATTCAATATTTACAGGTCCAGAAAAAAGTTTTGTATTTTTTTCTATTATGTAATGTCCAATGTTTTATTCTGGATTGACCCTTTTTTACCATCATGGCCTGGATTCATGTTTTTGGCATAGACTGAGATATTAAAGTTTTGATTTCTTTGCATATAAAATCAAAGATTTACACTAACTAACTATAAATAACCTTTGAAAATAGATCCATAAGTTCTTCCTGAGTATATCCTTCATCCCTAGCTGGACTTTTCTTTATCTTCCATTTTGCCTGCGAAGAAATAAGGAATATAGTTATTCATGTAACAGAAGCACACTTTAAAACAAAAGACTTAAAATCAAACCAAATAAGTTCTCTGATTCCATTGGTACAACTTCACATTAAAATTAATATATAATATCAATGAATTAACTTCTGCAAATTTAATTGGTTACAGGACTTAAATCTGCACCTAACGCTTTTTGGTCAGATTTTGCTCTCTTCATTAATTAGCCAAGATTTGTTCACTATGTCTGTTCTGAACAGATAATGATTGCTTACAAATTATTGTCAGAAAAGTGATACACAAACAGATGGGGATAACAGATAATATAAGACAGTAAATGACCCTTGAAAATCCCCATACATAGTTGTTTGCTCTATAATAACATGAAGATAGAGTATTTTTGACTTGACACTTATAGAAATTCAAGTCTTGTAAAAACTGTTTTCTTACCTTTATTTTAGCAGTTACAGCTTCTTCCACTACAGGTTCTTCTTTCTGTTGATTGATTACTTGCTCTTCTAGATCACGCCTCAGTTTTTCCTGAGTCTCTTCTAAGATCTTGCTGCCTTCTTTTCTCAATCTATCAATCTGAAAATATTGCGAAAATAAGCACATCTTGCAGCATAACGTTATACAGTTTACTTGCTTGCCACAGGGCAGAGGTTTGTTTAACATAAAGCCAGATACACTTTACAGGTAATGGGATGTTAAAAACTATTACAGTTTCTCTTTTAAGAATGAAAGTAATGGGACTTAATGCAATGTAATGAATGAAGATGCAATAAACACTTCCTCATGACAATTACGATCCGTTTATTGTCATGATTAGAGATTGCATAAACAATGGTTTAAAAAGTCTCTTACTTCTTGTTGCAATCTTTTGGCTGCAACATCAGTGTCTTCTTTCTGTTCACCAGCAGCACGTTCTCTTGCCTCCAAATCTGAAACATAAGTATCCATATCATCACTTCTTGAACAGATAGTGTAAGTAGAACCTCGATATAACAGCATCTCAATACATAAGAACGAGTTTTAGCTTTCCCTTTGTAGCAGTGTCAAACTTGAAATTCTTGGAAGATTAAACCATGACCAAAAGATGACAATTAACACAATCCCTAACCATATTATTGCTGATGCTGCTGCCACATTAAAAATAAATGAGTTAGAAGATCTGAAACACCATAAGTTGTTAACTTTTAAGCTTAGGATAGTGCACAAGTGTTCATATAATTAAATACTGTATCAATTTACAAACATATATGCTTAAAAAATGTAGTACTTACCATCTTTAAATTTCTTTCTCTTAGAGTCAAATTGCTTTATTCTAAGTTGAGCAGCTTTCTTTGCCTTAAGTATCTTATCATAGGCAGCCTGAATATGTATAGAAAAAATCATATACTATGTACTGTAATGATTCTTTGTTACTTGCTACAAATGAAATATCTACATTGCATTAAACATCTATAATAACATTGACCAACAATTTAACAGACACGATTTTCTCATAAAGTTAAGCCTTATCATTTGATTTATTGACTTCATAATGACTAGGTGTTTTTTTATATTTTTATGTGTGTTAAATTGAATTCATTATTTGACATTGAAATGAAGATCTACATTGTATAATGTTACACAAGTGTTAAAGCAAGGTATTAACTTCCAAACGTTGAATCCTAACTACATAGTCGAATTTAGAAAGAAGTCTTTTTAGGCGTGGGTCAAGGTAGAAATTGACATCGAAAATCATGTCTGTTAAATTGTGGGTCATTGTTATTATAGTTTTCAAGTGCTATACTAGGACATATAATGTTTAATGCAAGGTCATTGTTTCATTTGTAGCGACTTTTAAAATTTGAACATTTTACCTCAAAATTAGAATCACAATCTTTAATAAATGTTGTAATGGAATTAACAGAAACCCTTTTTGAAAATAAAATTTGCTCAGGTTACTTTTATAATCAATATCTTATAATACTCAAGGAACAGACAGTATTAAGTGTTAGGAAAGAAACAGATTGTACTTAAAACAGATAATTACCCTTGCAGCAGCATCTGTTAATACTTCTAAGGCTCTGGTAAGCTTGTGGAATTGCTCAGCTGAAAGTAAAAATAAAACAGTTTTATTACAATACATTTTCCCCAGTGTAAGTTATATAGTGCACCATTATTAGTAAATCATATCATTCTTAACAGTCTGAGTCACATTAATCGTTAGTTATCATTTTTAGAATAAAAAAGAAATATGTATACTAAGTAGTAGGTTTCATTTTTGTAATCAGAAATAACAAATAAAGCATATATATTTATCATTTCTTTCTTCAGTACTGTTTTATCACTTTTCATTAAAAAAAAACAAGCACTGAAACAACATACAAATGTAAGTACAGTCGTTCAAGGGGTTCCGGATCATTGTGAGTTCCGGATCAATCCAATGTTTTTTTGCGAAAAATTGTTTAATGTTAACAAAAAGTTAATA
>ENA-OREC01000924-OREC01000924.1-marine-metagenome-genome-assembly--contig:-NODE-924-length-13457-cov-5.247758_pt1 | contig 13457 bp, 22 predicted proteins | sample MGYA00248626_ERZ508543 | MGnify/ENA primary metagenome ERZ508543 (study PRJEB26211, sample SAMN05518279) | marine metagenome | isolation source: Puget Sound, Washington, USA | host: Bankia setacea... | reverse complement strand
TGGCTTAATCCCTAACCCTTCAGAAAGCGCCCTGATTTTAGCTTTATCAGTATCAGAAATCTTTGCACCTAAATAAACTTCCTTAATGGCCGATGAAGGCTTGTCCCGAAGGGGTACAGGTAAGGATTAGGTTGATATGTTCCCACCTAACGAGAATTGTGTTTATTTTCATTAGCGATTAAAAGATAGACCGCTGACTGGCAGTTTCCATCACAAACAATAACACTCTTTCTCGCCAAATCCGCACAATAGAATTTCACACTATCTTCCGATCCTCCCATTTGCTCCTCCCGAACGACACATTCAATGAATGTAGAATAACTGATGGTATCAGACTCACATTTTCCGCCACACCCAATAACCAAAAGGCATAGCGATGTGTAAAATATCAACTGATAAAGACGTTTCGAGCTTCGCTTATTCATATTAAATTCCGTTATTATTTCACAGGCGCATCGAGCGCAGCAGTTCCCGTATTAAATAACCTAGCCCCGCTGGAACCGTTCAATGTCATTGACCAGCCCCAGCATAGTAAACCCGATAGCGGCTTTATATCTTTATATCTTTATATCTTTATAAGCGCCCATTAACTAGGGTGTCTTGACGCCCTAGTTAATGGGCGATTACGCAATAGGAAATGTATATTGTATGCTACGACACTTGTAAAAAACATAACGTGCGAACTAAAGAAACTATGTATTAGAAGGTACAATGGGCTGCGTACATGTAGAGTGTCGCAGAGCTAAAGACAATTAACGTCAAAAGGTATATTAACATGACAATTAAAGGGCTATCGTGTTTAGCGATTGCAGTTTTGGTGTTTTCCACGTCAGCTTTTGCTGAAACTATTTATATTGATCAATGGAGGGATACAGGCCATAAAGCCTATTTGGTCGAAAAAACAACTATTGATGGCGACGGTACGTTCACTATTAGTTGGTCTAGTCCAGCTATGGCATACGATGATGGATTTAAAATATATTATGCTCCACCCTCTGGAGAATCGTATTCATTAGATAGAAGCACTTCTTCGTCAAACGTAACATACAGTAACCTTGATTTGGGTAGGCATAAATTTGCAATTGAATGTATGTGCTACGATGACGAAGAGGATGATGAGTTGATATCAAAGTGGGTTCTCTTAACTGTAGAAGTTGGTGAATCGCTCACAGTTGTACCTAACTATAAAATTGTTTCAATGATTTATGCTCCACCAGGCAGCACTAACGGGGGTAGAGCAAGCACTATTACCTACGCTGAATCTAGCTCATTTGGATCAAGTACAACCGCTAGTGATACTTTTAAACGAGATATTTCTGTGGTGTCTTCAGTTTCCGGATTATTAGGGTCTTTTAGCATTAGCAGTTCTTTTAGCGCTTCACAGTCGAATTGGAGTCAAGAAGTTCTCCAGACTACGAAGAATCTAGACAAGTCGCTGGAACTTGAGGGGCCTAGATCGACGGATGGAGTTAATCATAACGATGATCAAATAGTTCTATGGCTTAATCCAAGAGTTGAAATATTATCTACTCCAACAGCGACAGAATGGAAATTTGAACAGGATCAGGAGATAAGTTTACTCTATGTATATGTAGGAGCACTAAAAGATCCATCAATTATGCCAAGTGGAACTGCATTAGCACTTGAAAGTGCAGGCATAACAGAGGATGTTTATATGGATATTTTGGCAGCATATCCGTTTGAGTATGAAGGCACCCCGCTGGATCTTGAGCGATTTAAATACGTTGATACTATTACCTATCAACCACCATTGTCACCAGGGGGCTCAACCACTACATCAACATTAAAATTAGACTATGAGTCATCAACAATTGACAGTTCATCTGTTACAAAAACAAACAGCTATGGAGTTGATGTCACAGCGACATTTGGAGAGAAAAAGGTATGGGAATCAATTTCAACGCTATCTAGCAAATGGACATGGACTGATGTTGATTCAAGAAAAAATACTGAGGGAACTAGTGAGTCTACAAATCTCACTATTAGAGGGCCTGCATATGGATATTCTGGCTCGACCTCTATTAAGGTTTACTATGACGTTATCTACAAGACTTTTGCATTTATTCCCTTGTAGACCATTACCCCGCTAAGATATTCTTAATGTAGAAAGCACAACTTTAAAACTTGTGCTTTTTTCTTATAGTAAGCGCCCATTAGCTAGGGCGCCTTGACATCCTTACATTTAAAATTCCACGGCAATAGTTTTTCAAGATCCTCCACCGTCTCTGCGCAAGGCAATTCTTTCAACATATCCTTAAAATTACCATAAGGCTCAAGCCCAAAGGGTGATTCCGACAGATGTAAGGGTAAAATGTTTTTTGATGTGCACCACACTTCTCCTTCTGGCCAACTAAACGCAAAATTTTCTATTCATGCGCTGTCTGACTTGAAACTCTTACTTTTAAAATACAAGTCATGCACACGACCCCAACTGCTTATTGAAAACCCGCTTCTCTCCCGAAGTCATATTCAACGTGGGGTACTCAGACATCACCAATACCCATTGAGCCAGATACTCACACCGATACGCGTGATTCGGTGGCATCCACTCAGTTGGTCCTTGGTCGCTTTTGGAAGAGTTCAGCCCATCATCAACTACCAGCAAATTCTGACGATCATTGGCAAACTTTTCTTTCTTGCTAGTAGACCAATTCGCTCCACCGTGCCTGTGTGCCCAAGCCAGTGGAATCACATGATCAATATCTAAGTCACTAGCTTTTTTGTAGGTCTTGCCACTAAAGGGGTCATACCACTTCCCAGTCTTCACAGTACAACCACTGGCGGTCATTGTGATACTTACCTCGGAAGTTTCTTTAAGTAGCTCCTGACGGGTATTGAGGCAATCACCATCGTAATCCGACCAGTGCGGCCAGTCCGAGCGTACATAAGTTTTTGAAAACACCCTCTTGGTGACTATCGCTTCAGTAGTAGCTTTATCAACCTGCTGACGGGTAAAGCAGGGTTCTTTGTGGCAGTGATAGCTACCATCTTGCTTGTGGCCGCCGTTAGCATCGAGGCCGCCACCATGGGCAACGGTAAGCGTGGGAAGAAGTATTAAGGCAAGTACGATCAATATCCGTGGCATTAGGCCCCCAAAACCATAATGAGAATAGGGTCACAGTGTAGCACTCACGGTTAATTATGGAACAGAAGCGGGAAGAGACAATATGACGACACTCCCGCCACAGAGGGCGGGCGTTCGCCCGCTAGGTGGAGTTACTTCTGAGAAATTGAAGACTTAGGTTTTTTGAGTAACGCATAGAACGCTGCTCTTTGTTTCTTATAATTATCAAGACAGAACGCCGGCTTCCCCTCATCTGGAGTCACGCCATAGAATTCATCAAAAACCTTTTTTGCTGCTTTAATTGCTGCTGAAGGATACTCCGCTCGCGTGTACGTAAGGATAACCATTGAACTCACAAAACCCACCTCTTCCTCCCCGTACACAGGGGTTAAGTGGTCTTCCGCGTATAGACAACTAACTAAGAGGTTTCCCATTGCACCTAATGTAGTCGCCTCTTCAAGTGACAACTCCCAGGGATCGTCTTGTCCCCCGTAACTCAATCCAGAAACACTTAACAACATTACTAATACAAAAACTCGCATTTACTACCCCTAATATTTCTACTTAGGAGGATTATAGCGCCGACTTAACGCAGCGGCGAGCGGTAGCGGAAGCCGCGCAGTGGCAGGGAGGCGCGTATATATATTTAACATATTAATGATACCTCTAACTAAGGCTCCGCTCCCGCTAGCGCTGCGCTACGCCTTAGTTAGAGGTATCCCTGGCTTGGTATGAAAGGATTCTATAGGTAGCTAAATAAGGGGAGGATGTGGGAGAACGGGGCCGTAGGGCGTGAGTCGGTGCGATAGCAATCGACGAGGGGCCGAAGGCACTATATATTTAGGGATGAAAATATAAAATATTCATATATTTCAAATAGTTACAGCCCACCAGCAAAATAACTTGTTATATATTTGTGTCAGAATTATAGGTACCTGTATAATTTTTTGTAACACACCTACCTACACCTGATACAAATCTGAAAAAACTTTATAGGTTAACAATGCAGCAACCCGCTCAACAGCTACGCAAGTTCAAACTTAATGACCTTCCAGAGAATTCAGAAGTAGGGTCGCATTACACCTCCCAAAAAACCATCCACTTCAACCACTTCTTAACCTACCCACAGATGCGGGAAATGTCTCAGTACATCGCTGATGCTGCAATCCTACTGTACAACCACTACGCCGATGTACTGATGCGCAATAAGCGTAGTCCGGCAAACCAACAGCAACAAATTACTGATACACGCGCAGCTCAGGAGCTGGGATGGAAAGAGGCCAAAGCCAAACGGTTAAGGTTAGAGTTGCAACGGTACAGTTGGTTTCATGTTGAGCCATATACCACCGCCAACGGTGTCCGAGGTGTTAATTATTACCTTGGGAAAGATCAAGTTTCAGCAGCACTTAAACGAAGTGCGCCAACAAGTACACCAACAAAGAAGCCAAAAGAAAAAGTAATACCGCAGACTAAGGTATTTGGTTTCATTGAATCTTAACAGCGCCTGCTGGCACTGCTACCCCAGATCAAACACTTCAATCTGGATTCCGTGTGTCTGTAATAACCATTCCTTCACAGCTGTACGCCCCGGCTGGTTACACTTTTTAATGGCACCTAGCTTGCCGATGAACACTAGGCCATCAACCTTATGCTTCAAGCTTTTAGCCATTACAGCTTTAAGAATGTCTTTTTCGTATTCAGTGGCTGGCCTCTTTAACCCCAGAGCTATCTCTACAATTACGCCCTCATCAGGAAAATAGAAGTCTACCGCTAGACTATTATTACCGCAGATTTTCTGTTCACTGAAGTCTTGACCAAACTCACTAGCTGCCAGCTCTCCGAGCTTTGCTATGAATTTATTTGTAGACAGATTGCCTGCACCAGGGCCTTTTGATTCAAAGAACCCCGGTGTACCCAGTGCTAGCTTATTTGCAATTTCAAAAAGTCTTTTAGCTTTTGCCATGTCAGTTGATCTCTATACGCCCCAAGAAGGCCAACTTCCATTGTAATTCGCTAGCCATTATTTGATCAGAATATATTCATAATTTTTAAGGTGCAAGAAATCGCTTGAGCGAATAAACCAGATAAACAGTATTCCCCGAAGTAGAGTTATCGCCTTACCCCCGTCCGGAGATCCCATATGCAGAGCAACGTAGTACCTTTCCCGAAAGCTAAAACCAATAACGAAGACCTTCTGACTATTGCATGCTCTTGCACCGATGAAGGAATACCAATGGCCCCACTAATGGCTTCCGAACCTCCCCATCAAATTAAAGCAGTAAGCTGTCCAGAATGTGGGTTGGAGATTCCAGTGATCGAAGGATGCCTACAGGCAAGATTGGCCAATTGATTTAGTGCAGGTTTTTCAAAAATTTCATAATTGAGTATGGAGTTAGTACTGACGGTCTGGTAACTAAAACGAAGAGTACCCCCCCCCTTAGACCGCTCAGTACTTTTACCTCCACCCTACCCCGCCTTCCCCGCTCACGCGGACAAGCTGGAATAATTCCATCCACTTCATTACCTCGGAGATCTCCCATGTTCAAAGCATTCGGTGCATTCTTTCGCATGTGCATTACCTGGATCAGTGTCGCAGACAAACTAGCCTCAGCCGTAGATCACGTCGCCACTCTCGCAGAAGAAGAAGCTCAAGGCCTACTCGACGAACGCCGCGCAGAACGCAAGCTCGAACTCGATGCCAAACTCAACAAGCTCAAAGCAGCCTAACTCCCCATTAATACCACCTACGGGTGGTACCTTTTTTCCTACACATTACACCTACACAACTACACATCCCGGATAGTCAGAGTACAGGGATAGAAAGGTCACGCTTACGCGAAGGTACTGGATTCAACATTTCACTTAACCTTCAGGAGCACACCATGAACGAATTCCTTGTGAACTATCTCGATATTCACTGCAACCGTCAGGAAGTCACAGTTAAAACAGATACAGCACATGACGCAGAAATGTATGTACTTCTAAACACACCTGACGCATCAGATGTCACGCATGTAGTAGCAATGAATGCAGCCGCTTAATCCCCTATGGGGGATTCTCTTATGCCAATGACAGTTAAAAAAGTTTTGGTGATAGGCTGAGATTACTCCACGATTTACCTAATTCAGCTAAGCACCTCATTCTCCTACACCCTGCTTTCTTCCCCTATTTTCCCGATACCTCACCGATACCTTATTTCGCTTGCGCGAACGGGGTGGACTTTATCTCTCACAACCTACCCAAGGAGTATCCAATGTCCATTTTCAAAATTGAGTTTATTAAACAAGGGCGTATTCACGAAGAGCTACTGAATGCTGCCTGCCTCTCTGAGGCTGAATCTAAGGCCAACAAAATGTCGTACTACGGCAATGTATCTGACGTAGTGGAGTGTCTCCCAGAAGTAGAAGAACAGCCACTGGGTAGCATCACTGCTACTGACTTACAGGAATTCCCTGTGCATATGCAGAACGCAATCAAGCAGCAGTTTCTCTGTGCGTAACCAACAGTCCCCGTTTCGGGGACTCATCACTTGAGCGAGATAGTTTTATGTATGAGATTACTATCGTCCGTAACAACACCTTAGTTCTCCACCGTGATGGACTTACTCATCAAGAGGTTCACCAACTAAAACGTCAATATCGTGCCTCCGGTTATCAACACTTCGTCAGTCACTATATGTAGTGGTACCTGAATTTACTTAACACAAGAAGTGCTAATTGTTAGTTGAATTTTTTCGCATAATTACACTTTTTTACATTTTTACATTTTCTGTCTGATTTCTACGCTAGTCGTATACGGCACAACCTATCAGATAGGCTATTCCCTACTTTTTCAGGAATATACCAACCTTTAACTAACACCTATTTGCCAATTCCCTCCCTCAAGCATGTAGGCGTATTTCCCAATTTTTAGAGTATTCGTTATATTTCCGCTCCCTCCAAAGGGACTAGAAGCAATCATGGACGCCTAGTAATTGGAGTTATTGGAAAGTCATCCATTCACCGCACCCCCATAGGATTTGACCGCTCACGCGGAGGGGGAGCAATGCCATTAACTATGTAGCAAACTAAAATTAATAAACTAGGAGTCTCACATGAGCAACCCATTTGAAGCCTCAGCTTCTGATTTCCCTTTCGGTAACACCAGCCCGGTACAAACCCGTAATCCGAAACCGAAGGCTGATCGCTTCCTAAACTTTGATGTTCCTACTGGTGACGGCGGTACTGTGAAATTGGCTTACGCTGCCCTTTCATCTTCCGACCCCAATCACAAACAATTGATTGAGTGGTTGGACAAAGATCCAGATAAGAACGTCCAGATTCTTCAGCAAAACATGGCCATGAGCTACCGTGACGCAGTAAAGAAAGAACGTGAATTCACTTTCATGGCCTCAGTAAGCTAAAACTTTTCAGCCACCCTTCGGGGTGGTTTATCTCCCTTTTAGCAACACACTCTAATACCAACTCCAGATAGTCTCCGCTTGCGCGGAGGTGACGGATTTCTTTTGCTTATTGGAGTTGCATATGGTGCTTATCGCTCTTTCACGCGGAGGGAAAGTTGTAATAGTTTTAACTGCTCCGTCACCTCTTCCGGGTAACTGGACAGAGCTACTTCCTTTGGATGTAGCCGACTGTCAGCTTGCTCTTTGCTTCCCACATCAACACTCAAACCTTTTACATTAATTGGAGGAACCGCTATATGAGCTTGCACATGCTTCCCGAGGATATGCAGCGCACTAACGAAATATATTACGCGCGAAAGCACATTGATCCGGATATTCAAAAGTTCATCGAAACCGATGAAGTACTTCAACAGGCTGTTGATGCTGGAACGCAATACTTCGATCAATGGCTAAATAACGCTAACCACCACGAAAGTAAACAAGCCCGTTTACAGCAGTTGGTTCACTTGGATTACCGCGAACTTGTAGTAGGTATATTCACTGAAATTGCCTACTGCTACCGGCCAGAACTGTTTGTTTCCCTGACAGGTAAGCTGGCTTCTCGCCTGAGCTTCAGTGACCGGGCAGATAGCATTAAGACCATCGCAGAAGTCGTTACTGTCTTGTCGTATACCGGTGCATTCACATTATTTAAAAACGATGAAATGGGCCGGCTGTACGTCCAAGCAACATTCGATTTACCGCCGCAACTTCATCAACGCATTGCACGCTCGGAGTACTTACCTCCGATGGTGTGTGAGCCTAGGGATATTCATTCCAACTACGAGTCACCATTAATCACAATCAATGAGTCGGTAATGCTGGGGCGGGGTAACAACCATAACGGTGACTTGTGCTTGGATGTTGTAAACACCCAGAACAAAGTACCGCTTCAACTGGTATGGGATCTAATTTCAACTGAGGAAGAATTCCCAAAGCCAGATATGGAACTGGATACTCACGTAAAACAGGCCGATTGGCAGCACTTCAAGGTAACCAGTTACCAGATGAATATTGCCATGCACAAACAGGGCAATCACTTCTGGTTGCTCAACAAGTACGACGCTCGCGGGCGTCTATACGCTCAGGGGTATCACATCACAACCCAAGGTAGCGCCTACAAGAAAGCCAGTGTAGAGCTGGCGAATGAGGAGGTAGTTAATGGGGTGCCTTTACAACTCCAAAGGAAAGCCAATACCCATCACACCGCGTAACGGTAAGGCATGGTGTGACCTTGTAAATAAACCGGGGGTTCTCCCCAAACCTATCAACAACTGTCGCCGCTATCGGATAACGCCCGATGGTAGCTGGCAGGAAATTAAGCCAACCCAGTAACAGGAGTGTCACATGCAAAAGTTTTCAGGCTTCGAGTATTTATTAATTGATGTGGCCAACCAGGCTGGCCATGACAAATTGCGCTACCAAGAACGAATCGATTGGTCGCTCGATAACATTGAACGTTTGGAAGAGCTTGCGGAGAACGATAACTGGAAAGAGCGCCCTCTTTACATTACTGCGGTAAAAGCCTTACGCAAAGCTCAGCGTGGCGAATCTACCGGGCACCTTGTCGGCTTTGATGCAGCCGCCAGTGGTATGCAAATCATGTCTGCCATCACCGGTTGCGAGTCTGGTGCTTGGGCCACAGGGCTTGTTCACCCGGATATGCGTGCTGATGCTTATGGTATCTGCTCGAAGCTCATGACCGGCCACCTTGGCTTTGAGATTCCCAACCAACGTAAGAACATAAAGAATGCCGCGATGACCGTACTATACGGATCACAGGCTGAGCCTAAAAAGGAATTTGGCGAGGACACTCCCGAGCTACAAGCGTTCTATAAAGCCATGTACCAAATGGCTCCCGGCGCATGTGACCTATTACAGGCACTTTTGCAATCGTGGGACGCAACCACTTTGGCCCACGAATGGAAATTGCCTGATGGTTTCGATGTGGTGGTGAAGGTTATGGATGATCGTGAATCACGTATCCGCGTAGAGGAACTTAACAACGCTTCGTTTACATATCAATGGAAGGAAAACACCCCCATAAATCACGACTGTAAGAACGCCGCAAATGTGGTGCACTCGTTGGATGCGTATCTTCTGCGGTCGGTGATCCGCCGCTGCTCCTACGACAGCACTCTGTTCCGCTGGACCAATCGGGCTATTACGGAAGAACTGCTACTACGGGAAATGGGGCATGCCATACAGGAAGATCGATATGGATACGCTGATGAGAAACTGCATTACTACATTAAGCAATACAATCGCAGCACCGTAGTTGACGTAGTAATACTCCAGCATCTCAACGCCGAAACGGTTTGTTGTCTAAGCACGGAACACCTGCGTTCACTAAACCACATCACAGAAACCTGTCTGGAGCATAAGCCTTTTGATGTTGTAACGGTTCACGATGACTTCAAATGCCATCCCAACAACATGAACTACTTACGCAAACACTACCGCAATATTCTGGCAGAACTGGCCAGCAGTAATGTATTGGATGACCTTCTGACACAACTCTTCAAAACCCCAACTCACTTCCCTAAAAAATCTACAAGCCTCAGCGATAAAATCAAAAACAGCAATTACGCCATTTGCTGATTTGAGTGTGGCCTTCGGCCACTAAATGGAGGAATGAACCTCCCCAAACATTACCTCCCTCTTACGCTCACCTCTAACGAGGTGAGTACTTTTTAAAAGTTCTCATAACTACTCAACCGATATTCTAAATAGCCAAAAAACGCCCTTTTTGACTATATCCACCCGATACAAAAAAACACGGGAAGAGACAGTCTATCGCCCCTTTGAAATGCTCCGCAGAAAAGGAGATTCAGCGTTATAAGACAGGCAACACGGAGAACTGAATGCCACAAAAATCCGCCCCCAGAATTTCACCTAAACCCATGTTCCCAGTTATGTCGTCCTTGGCTGCCGCAGTGAGTTTAGCTAAATCCCAGCTACCAATTGAAACACCAAACCAGTTGATGACGGTACTGAATACATACCACAACACCTTGCTACAGGAAGTAGCTAGAAGCCCTAACTGACATTGAATTAGCAAAAATGGCTAATAACCCGGAGGCAAAAGGATGAGCAAAGCCAGCCCTGTAAAACAGATACCCCTAGCATTCACTCCACAACCCTCACAGGAAATTATTATGCCTAACGCACATGCACAGATCGTTAGCAAAGTTCGCGATGAACTGAAGCGTTACGACGTTCAATCAGTAGCCAAGATAGCTTTGGTATCCCCTTCAACGCTGTACAAGTGGTTAGACGAAAGCACGCAGAAACCTCGTATTGATACTTTGGTGCGCGTAACCCAAGCAATCGGCATGCGCTTGGATGTGAAGAAACAGAAGAAAACCCATCTTCGTCAAGTGGCTTAAACCAAGCAACCCTCCAGAAGCATTTACAAGGTAAATCAATGCAGCAATACCACAGGTTACTCAAACACACCATTATCAATGGAACCCGAAAAGGTGACCGTACAGGTACCGGAACAATCAGCACTTTCGGTTACCAGATGCGCTTCGACCTAGCCAAAGGATTTCCCCTGGTAACAACCAAGAAGTGCAACTTGAAAGCCATCATCCATGAACTGCTCTGGTTTCTAAAAGGCAAAACTAACATTGCCTACCTCAAAGAAAACAACGTGAAGATATGGGACAACTGGGCCACGGAAGATGGTGATCTCGGTCCGATTTACGGAAAGCAATGGCGATCATGGGAATGTCCCGATGGTGACACTATTGACCAAATCGCTGAAGTCATCGAGATGATCAAACGCAACCCAAATTCACGCCGGCTGATTGTCTCCGGATGGAACCCGGCAGTTCTGCCGGATGAAGAGGTTTCACCACAGGCCAATGCACGGAGCGGTAAGCAAGCTTTACCGCCTTGCCACACGTTGTTTCAGTTCTACGTTACCGATGGCAAGTTATCCTGTCAGCTCTATCAGCGCAGTGCCGACGCTTTTCTGGGTGTTCCATTCAACATCGCTTCCTACGCATTACTGACCATGATGATCGCCCAGGTAACTGGCCTAGAAGTTGGTGAGTTTATTCACACGTTCGGTGACCTACATATTTACCGTAATCATGCTGAGCAAGTTGAAGCCCTGCTCTTCCGTGCACCGTTCCCTTTACCAACACTGAAGATCAACCCAGACGTAAAGGACATTAACAATTTCGCTTACGAAGATTTCACTCTGGAAGATTACCAACATCACGCCCCCTTACCCGCCGCTATTTCGGTTTGATGTTGGTTGGGCAAGGACGCCCATTTTATTCTGTATACCCTATGAGACAAGTAGCCATGAAAATCAACTGGAAAGCACTAGCGGCTACCGATGGATACAAATCACTTAAAGCTGCTTACATGCGCTACAGAACATCGCGAAATACTTTTAGAAGTAAGCAGGAACTCTATACTCATTTCCGTTGGGTTATTGGTCGGGCCATACACTATTCCCACTTCCAAAACCGGCGCGTAGAAGATGTGCTTAACGGATGGGAAACAAAACGTACCTATTGCTGGATTAACTTCTACCAAGAATGCAATCAACCTCGCTTAGATAAAAAGTTTTCGAAACACCCACATACGCTACGCGGAACCATTCGAAGTATTAAACGTTGCCGTTGGGGCGGTAAAGCCCGACAAAAGGCTCGTGTGTGTTCAGAAATTATCAGATTTCAGAAAAAACATTCGTCAAAATTAAAACCACGATGGAGTACGGAGAGGAAAATCCGCCATCACCGATACCGAAGTCCGTAAGACGGTCGCTTGAAGGGAAAATGATATTCCAATGTAGAAGGTCGAGCTTCGACTGGAATTGAAAAGTACCAGATTAGCTAACAACGATGCTCGAAACTCGAATATTGGGTAGATAGTTAGCTTTGTGTAGACACTATAAATCCGCTTCTGCCTATTGGCCTTTAGTGCTAACGAGACATCAGTTCGACCGTCAGGGCCGGCAGAAGCACTCTTTCTTAAATTAATTACAGTAAAGGGAAGTTAATGAATAACTTTACGCTACATGACAGTTACAAACCTCCAGGAAAGCACATCCAAGTACTCCGCTGGATAGTTGGAGCACTCGTTGGACTTGGTGCAGTTTTGGTAATCCTGAGTTTAGTCGGCGCTTTAGTTGTATTGAGTACAACAAGCACCCCCTTAACCATCATTAAGTTGCCAATGTACTTAACTGTAGGGGGAGCACTCTATGGTGTAGCGATAAGCCTGGGTGGTTTAGCAGGTTTTGTATGGTTCTTCGGAGACTTATTTCTACAGCAGCACAAGCAGTCCGAGTGGTTAGGGTGACTGGTATGCCTACACCTGAATTTAACGAAGCTACAGCACGCTACAAGATAGTTAACTCGTTTGACGCGTTGGTAGACCCTGAACTAAAGAACTTAACACTCACCGAAGCAGAGAACGCATTATGTCGCTGTCTTAATCACGGGCAAGATGCATATCTGACTGAACAACTTAATGGGCCTGAGTAGGTCTCCAAGAATTACCGGTACCCGTCATGGATATTGAAGAAGTAAAAGCCCCTCTATTAACTGAAAAAGAAGCAGCAACCTTTCTTGGGTGTGCAATGCAGACTTTACGCTCCTCTCGTGTATCAGGTACCCTTGCCGGTGTAACGGCCCCAAAGTTTATCAAGATGGGTCGATGGGTACGGTACAAGCTAGATACCTTGGAAAAATGGCAGGAACAGTTTATTGAAGTCCAAAGCACCAGCGAGACCGCTTAACAGCAACTATCTAGCATGGTGGGGTACTTTCCGGGGTACATCAAAAAACCAGAACACACAAAATCCTTTTAAATCAATTGGTTAAAAATAGTTTTCGAGTCCTGGTGGGGACGCCACAGCTTAATTTTCACACCCTCACTTTTACTAAAAATCCTCGTAACTTGCTGTTT
>ENA-OREC01000923-OREC01000923.1-marine-metagenome-genome-assembly--contig:-NODE-923-length-13457-cov-15.190135_pt1 | contig 13457 bp, 10 predicted proteins | sample MGYA00248626_ERZ508543 | MGnify/ENA primary metagenome ERZ508543 (study PRJEB26211, sample SAMN05518279) | marine metagenome | isolation source: Puget Sound, Washington, USA | host: Bankia setacea... | reverse complement strand
GCCCTTAAGTTTACTCTATGTCTAATATTGTCTCCCTTTTGGTAGCCCTTAAGTTTACTCTATGTCTAATATTGTCTACCCTTTTGGTAGCCCTTAAGTTTACTCTATGTCTAATATTGTCTACCCTTTTGGTAGCCGTTATCTATTGTAAAGTAAGAGGATATAGTATTAAAATTGACATCACAGAACTAAAGTGTGTGTGTGTGTTTTATGTTGCTATATAGATTTTCAACTTCTCACTTAAATATAAATCTATACTTTCACATAACAGTTGTTTATTGTGAAGTATGAAGTTAAGTTGACATCACAGATCAAAGGCTGTGTGTTTGATGTTGATATATAAATTCACATTTGCACACTTTCACCATACATGTATTCACTCATGATCAAAGATTGTGTTTGTTTCCCTGTCGAATACATGACTAACTATTGATTCCTAATACATGTAGTATTGATAAAAATATAGACACTTTTACTTGTTAATCCTTTAAAGATTATCCAAAACCTCTCATGCTTAGCTTTCTGCCTAGCTAATGTAAATGACTGACCTTCTATATACGTACATGCATTCTTTTTGTCTACAGGTCATTAAACCTAGAATCCAAATGTTTTATGAAATAATCTTCCAACACCTTTACTGTATTCAACAAAGTATGTACAGTTACAGGGAGTTGGTTTAAAGCTCCAAAGCACCATTAGACTTGATTGAGTTAATTGAATGCTGTTAATTGTGATGGTGTCATATGTTTAGTCAGATGTATATGTAACTCTATCTTCAATTCCTTTTTTCTATAGGCTTTGGTAAGTATCTCTGTGTACATCACACACTTTCACTGCTTGTGTAGTGGCTGGCAAACAGAATTGCTTCTTTCGTGCATGAACATAAGTACATTGTACAGTTATAAACAAGACAGCTTCAGTAAGTAGTGTAAGATGGGCTGTAGGTTCAACAATGGTTAGATAGAAGTACCGCCGGGTACTATGATTATATTGTGTACCACAATATTGTGTGTAGAGATTGCTTGTTTACTGGTATATACCATTGTTCACCCCAGATATTCCTGTACGTACGCTGCTTTGTTATCTATATTTATTAACAGTTGAAATAGAAAGTCATTTGTAGAAAGGGTGTTGTTATATTTGACTGCACATCATACATGTATCAAGTTGCCCTGTTTGTAATATGAATAAAGAACATTATACAGTGAAATTGTTGGAACTAAAGTCAAGAAATAAATTACTACTGACTGCTCAAGAAAACAATTGTGCAACATTTACAATTATAGATAGAGCTTGTGCACTTTTCTACTGTTGTTATTAGTGAATTTACGTGATTTGTACCTTTTTTTTAATATATGCACATTTCAAAAGTTACATGGTGTGTCACAAAAGCTTTCCTCTTTTACTTGGTAATCGATGACTGAATTTACAATCTTGTTTTGTCAGCAACAAATACAGGTTTAAGTATCGTTTCCATCATAAAAAGTATGCATACTCTGTCACTAGAATCTTGAGCACCATGTACACCATATTAGATATTTAGTTGTACAGGTCAGTATTATTAAGTACAATCTACAACATTTTAATCCCAACTGTCTCAACATTACTCACTCAAAGCACACATGGTTTGCTGTATGATACAATTTTCACAGCCAGGAATTATCTATATGTATGTATAATTTATTTGTAAAAAAAATTAAAAAATATTATTCCACATTTAAGAGTAATACATTCCTCTGTTTTCATTTAGGTTTACTTTAAATAATGACATTCTTATTTGCACACATTTGGAAAATAAAAATAGTATCTGAACTTGATCTATACTGAAATGCATTACATATAAATTAATTACTTCCTTATAACATTTGAGTATACAGAATCATCCTACGTAAGACAACACTGTACAAGTTTCATGATCATTTAATCAACACATTCACTACATTTGTTTTCCAGAGCAGTGTTGTTGTATAGAGAACAAATATATAAGTTTGATATAAAGTCACCTACAAAGTAACAATGTTAAAACCTTCACATTCAGTATTGTTTTTATCCATGATTGACAGTGATACATTCTAATCAATGTGTTTTTTTTTAAACTGTTTATTTTTTGTAAATAAAAATAGTATTAAAAGTTAAATGTGATGTTGGATATGTATGTAACCACCATGTACTGTACTATATATTTCAGGCTCCACATAAGTCATTTGTTGGTCATTCAGACCATGTGACAAATGTAAAGTTTACGTCTGATGACAAGTACCTCATTAGTACAGGGGGAGACGACTGCTGGTATGTAGTATAAACAAGAGTTTATCATTTTAAGGTTTAATTATGTGTTATTTGCATAGCTGGTAGAAAATATTTAATTACTTCTACATACTAGTAATAGTTTTGCTATAAAACACATGCAAATGAAACCAATGTTGGTCAGGTTGCAAAACCGATTGTAACAGATTCATTGATGATGTCTATCGGTCTAACAACATTTTAGAATTTATCTGTGTCTGCTGCAGTTCCACCATACAAGCTCTGTTAATATCTGGTTAAATCCTATATAAATCATGCCATGAATTAGTGATACATGTTAACCGTTTTATTTGAAAATCTGAACTAACCAAAGATCATTTGGTTCCTTTGTACAGAATTAATTATATTAGGATGTACCAATGGAGCGTTAGAGTTGAACATTATAGATGACTACATAAATTGTAGTAAATTAAGTTGTCTGTATGTTTATGGTATTTTATATTTCAGTGTTTTCGTGTGGAAGTGTGCATAGAGAACACAGAAAGTGAACACAGAAAGTGAACACAGAAAGTGAACACAGAAAGTGAACAGATTGATAGACTATTTACCCATGCCAACTTACATTCCCTACAGTGGACCAAACCTGTATAAAGAATCACCCAGTGTCTCTTTTCAAAACAAACGTTAACTTCATATTTTGGCGGTGAATTTAATCAAATAAGCTCTTCACTTAAAACTGACAGATAATTTACAGATAAGCGTCAATTAATTAAAAGTTATATATTGAAGGAGCTCTGCAAATGCTGTCATTTTTGTGTCCTAGATGTTTACAACAGAGAATTTTGAAAATATATATGGTTGTATTTTTGCTCAAGACATCAATGCCTCTAGGGTTGTGAGCCTCATGTAGCATTTTCCTTTTCCATCATAACTAATCTTAATATTCTTTAGTTAAAATATTAAGGGACTGGAGCTTTTAGAATAATTTGATTTTGTGTAGGTGTATTGTTGTAGATCATTACAAATGGAACTTTCTTATTTTGAACTTTGTGAATCCTATTTGTATAGATCTATAGATGTTTTGTATATATTTGCTTACATTTTCTGATTTTCTATTGCTTACACATAATAGTGTTTAATTTATTAGTAGACATATCAATGACTATTAGATTTTGTAATTTAAATGTAGTCGTTATTGTTTTGTATACTTGTTAAAGTCTCAAGAGAAAGTCATTGTCTCAATCTTGTCAGGAGTTGTTTTAACATGTTTGCCTATATAGAGGGTTGAGTGTTAAACTGTCCTGTTGATATATGAAGCAAGAAGGCAGGTACGGCAGTTTTCCATTCCTGCCTTCATACGTTCATTTTTTAACTACAAACTTTTCTTTATATAAATACATACTCACACACTGTTCAGGTTTTGTGTTAAGTGTTGTATTCCTCTAGGGCAAACACTAGGAATGTTTCAATAGTGTACCTCACTAGAGATATGTACTATGACAAGTAGCCAATATGATTTGTTTCTCTAAATACCATTATTTAGTGTCCGTCCAATATGTGTACATTGTATAAAACAGTTTTTTTTCTCTATAGTTTAATATGAAAAGTAGAAACTCTTTTTACTGTGATATATTTACAAATATTTTTCTACACAATTTATTACTTCTATGATGTATCGTTACTGATTACTAATTCTTCATCTGGAGTGCACAGATATCAGTTACATATTTGTGAAACAATGGAATATATTTGGATAATCATGACATTGTTTTTTTATGCATGCTTTGCTTTATATAGCCAGCTATTGTGGCAATTTGAAAAGAACTTTGATAATTTAAACTTTATTACAATAAAGATGAACTATGTACAAATATGTGATGTTGCACAGAAATAGCATCTTATCATTTAGAATCTGCCTCCAAAGTTGAATATATACATGATATAGTCTAGCTTTTAAATGTGTAGATATATATCAGGGCATCTTTCTATTAGTTCATTTATGCTTTATTCAGTTTTTGAAGATGATGGCTAAAAGAACAGTGCTTGTGTTGAGAGCTATTCTCTAGCCTGGTATGTTGTATTTTCAAATCATCTTTTTTACACAGAGTTATCGTTTTCTTTAGGCTTTATATGAATATTCATACACTTTCAACAATTTTTCCACCCAAAGGCAGCTAGTAAAGCTTGAACATTCTTTATCTCACATAGTTATGAGTAGTGATGTTGTATTTCTTATTTTAACTAGCATCTTAATAAATTTATAAAGTACCTAGTTTCATTGTTATTTTGTTTACACTTTATGAAATGAGGGAGCTTATTTGACATAAATGTCAATCTACAATAAGACCGTCAATTTATTTTAGTTTGACTGTGAACTCACACTCTATAATCTGTTCCTGGAACCAACCAGTGCTTAGCAATTAGAGTACAGTTTCTTGCTCAAAGGGAGCCTTTGATGGGGTTCAAACTCACAACCGACAATGATGGTACATGTAGGAAATTCTGATGTAATTTATGTGTTGATGACTTACTAAAAAATGTTAAGGTTTGTTTGGAAACAGTTTGCCTGATAACTAATTTTCAAACAGATATAACAAATCTGATATTATCCAAGTGTTTTTCTTTTGAATGTAGCACAAAAAGGATAATGTGATTTCCAAATCATTTATTAAAATTATCACAGCCATTGTGCGCTAAACAATTCTTGGTATATAAGAAGGTGGTGTAACAAATGTGCTCTAAATTGTAATACATTTTACATTCCAATTGAGTTGCAAGTAACAACAACAAAATAATGTTGAGTTTCAATAAGTATAAAACAGCAACTTGTAGACTAATAGTACATAACTAAATAAATGTTTGTGTAGCCAACAACATTTACACTGACATACAAAAACACATCGGGAATCAATGACTAACTAAAAAATTGAAGACTTAAATATTAATATGTATCAAATGCAACTACATTGTATTCAACTGGCAGATATATACCTCAAGGTAAGATTAACATCTTGTCTAAGTTTAGCAAACACCAACAAGTTTAAAGACTACTAACATTTTACACAATAATTAACTAGATAATGTATTTATACACAATTAATATAAATTCTTATTAATATATAATTGCAAAAAACAACAACAACGTTTTAGTTCATGAAAATCATGGATTTCTATTCTACTTCTCCTTTCTGTGGGTTTGGATACAATAATTTGGCAAAAATGCGGAACAGGTGTAAAGCAAAATATCTACATAGATAATTGCATTTTGTTAATATACTAGCAAAAAGTAAAATCAAACAAATGTACATATCATGTGAGTATCAAACATTGTTAGTAAAATCACACACAACTCCATGTGTCCATGTACAATAGGTGTCAAATTTAGTTCTTGTTAGACTACACTACTCGCCGTGCACACTGAAGTCAAACAATTGTCAAACAGGTAATTTTATTGTTATTTAATCATAAATGTCATGCAAATGTTGTTGACTCTCTTATACTAAGGCTAAATAAACTACTTCCATGTAATTCCTGATTATATGTTAAACAAAAATCAATGTTATACATTGTATTTAAAAAAATAATATTGCAACTGTTGATCTTTCATAAAATGTCTCCATTCAGTAATGTACTTTTTATTTGCTTTCTGCTTCCTTTTCTTTCTTCATTCTTTCCACTTCTGTCATCATGAAATCTAGTGGTTTTTCGGGTTTTGTGTACACAATACTGGTTGTGAGTTGCTGAAAACAAAGTATGATAATTGTTTTATGTTTACAAGCATAAATTTCAATATTAAGAAAGGAACTAAATTATGTAAATCAATGATAGAAAGCCCATGCTGTCTTTTCTGTTATATTAAATTTGACATTAATGCTATCAACGTTATAAAGGGTACAAGCCTAAACAGAATATTTCTCAAATTCAACAAACTATATGATCACACAACTCACTATAGTTGTAAACATTTATTTATAACTGCAGAACATCACAACATTGGCAACACATTGTTTATAGTATAACCAGGAGCACAACCCAAAACAGAGGAACACTTATATGGTCAAAATCGTTTAGCTCAAAATTGACACAAAAGATCACAGACTCGAACAAAAAAGTCGATGATAACATCACACTATGCTTAACTGTGAATATTATTTTGAATATGGTGTGTTCATTCTGGATCAATACATTGTGATAATATATTTTTTATTTAATGTTATGTTGGTGGTTGTCTGAAAAACTTATTTAAACATGTTTAAGTGTTTGACTTATGAAAATATATCAATATCTATTAGGCTAAATAGTTGCTGTTTGCAACACACACAATGCTAAATAAGTCTGAATTGAGAAAAAGGCTGACTTTAATAGATTTGATCAGTGGTCACACTAAGTGCTTCGAAACTAAGTACCTGAAATAGTTGTAAAATATTGTGGTTTTCTAGATATTTGATGGCTTTATTGTACGGATCCTGCATTGGCTGGACGTAGTCTAGATCTTCAGCAGTCCCCTGCGCTTCAGCAGATGTTCCCTTTTTCGGAGTTTCATTACTCTGTGATGGGGCTGGCGTCATGTGACCCATAGCGTTCGACAAGACGGATGAAATCTCATTCTGTGCTGCTTTTAGCATCGCCTGGTCCGGTCCGTCAACTCTACCGTCCGCCATGTTTGTTTACTTCCGGTGTCATGGTAGTGAATAAGTTTGCCTCTCATATAAATCTATGCGGTTACTTCCCTTTACTGTTACCCAGCTTATGACAAAGCGTCAGGTACATACATCATGTATACATTAATCTTCATAAAAACCTTTATCTATACTGAAGATATGTGCAATTCTTTATAAATCTAGAAACTTTACAGAGACATTAACAGTTATACATGACTGCACACACAGTTAAAATCTATATTTTAAACCCAGACCAAAATTATTCACTTTGTACATTTGATTAATATAGGAAATAAGAAGGTAATTAGACAGTGATACATTTAACCCTTAACTTATGGCAACATATGATTGATTAATAACCCTACTGCCTATGGTTTTGACTTTTTGTCTTCATGTACAAGAACACACATTTGAAAGTGTTTTTGAAATTTATTTTACATGTTACAAATTGAAGGAAAACACAATTATACTGAAGTTCGCAGTAAATAAAAACAAAGGATTTCGTTAATGATGAAATGCTATGACATGAAAATACAACCTCTGATATCATACATACATACCATATTAACTGTACTGCCTTTAATCCCAGTGTTACTAACATCAATATTAATTTATCAAATAAACCTTAACAACATTTTGTCAAACAAGTTTCTTAACTTTGAGGAGCACTAATTTAGCAGCAAACAACATGCACATATTCTATTCCCAGATGGCAAACTGCATGTTCTTGGCCTCACTCAGGAATATGTGTAATCCACCTCTGTAGAATTAATGGAACAGTGTATACTTTTCTCGCACTTTCTTCTCTTCAACATCAGAGAGGACGTTATAGTGGTCTAACTCCATTGTGAATGTACCTGTGCCAGAGGTCATAATTCGGAACTCGGTGGCATAACCTACTAACTCTGCCAGGGGAGCTAATACATGTAACACCTGCATATTGTTCTGCATTGTGTGATCAGTTATGTCTGCACGTCGACGTAATATATCATTGCGTACCGCTGAGAAATGGCTGTCATCTGTATGAACCTAATAAAGAAATACAACAAACGCTGTCAGGACCCTCTATAGCTTATTCACAAGTTTCAGAATTGCAAGGTTGTAATTTGTCAGTCTTTTGATATTATGTGTCAGTAATTATATGCTTATCACTTAACTTTGCAAAGTGTTGTACTCGTGAATAAAAGTAAAAATAAAAATTGGTCAAATAATTACCAAATTACAGTACACAGTTAGACAATTGAGGCACTCATAAATTTCATTGAATAGTTTTAGTACATGTGTTAGATGCAGTTGTTTACCATAATGTTTATGCTAGTCTGTCTAAATGTGACTGCAATAACCTATTGTAAACTGTAACTGTAAGTACAGTCACAATGCCCTGGTCCTGCACTAATAAGTATCTCTTTTAAATTATCTCCCTTGAAATAATTTGGACTAAGATTATCCTCCTTCATGCACATCCTCCGATCGTACACTGAAACTTTGTAAAGTTTCACTAATATCAGCCCAATGGTTAAGGAGAAGTTTTGGTTCCAAGACATATGAACAGATGAATGAACAGACAGACGGACAGGGGGATTCATATAAACAACCCTCTCAACAAAACAATTCAATTGTTTATGAGATGTATAAAGAGTTGTACAAATATATATGTAAAACAGTGGCCTTACTTCAACCATCATTATAGGCTCCAGCAAACTACAGTGTGCATTCCTCAGGGCATTTCCCACTATGTGTCCGGCTGCTGCATGGATAAACTGCTTTGATGTCTGCCGTGAACACTGGACTGAAGTAATGGTCACTCCAACCTCCTCTACTGGAGCTGACAACAGTGGACCTGCAACATTGAACAGAGACTCAAGTTTTGATGGGGATTTACAGCAAACAGAAAAAGGAATACACATATTGATAACTAGAACTGTGAGTCAAATCTTGAAAAGATAACCAAGTCCTGCACTAGTAGTTATCTCCCTTGAAATATTTCCGATTATCCACCTTTATGTACATCCTCAGGCTGTATACTGCAACTGTATAAAGTATCATGAGTATTAATTCATTTGTAAAGGAGGTATTTAACACTTACAACATTTGGACAAACAGACGGACTGACAGGGTATATTCCTGCAAGAAACTTTGTTTCCGTTGGGTATAATAACCTAAGTCTGAGAGTGGAGTGCCGCAGTGGGTAGCGCGTCTGACTCTTAATCGATGCATGCCTGTCAGTCGTGAGAAAGAGCTCCATAAAAATCTTCCATTGTTTCCTTGAGCAAGAAATTTTACCCTCATTGCTAAGTACTGGTTGGTTCCAGGAATGGAATCGAGCGTGATTTACATAAATTGCTTGTTTCACAATCAAATAAAATAAGTATAAACAAAACTCTTGAATAACGGTTTCCACAAATCTATTTATATTCTCTCTTCAAAATGTATATTAACAAATGGTTAAGATGAAGTGTAATTTTTTATGTGTACTAGAAGATGATAAACAAGATCTACTAGATATTGAAAGTTCATGGATTAAAGGCACCTATATTTACATGTAGACTCAGTGAACACACCACTTTTATACAAGACTATCATGTGTATGTATTACCATATCGTAGAGTTGATTTGATTCCACTGTTCACAGCTTTCACGTGCCAGGACAAAGGGTTTGTAAACCTCTCATCTATCTCTTCCCCAATAAACTTGGCATGTTTGAAGTGTACTTGTGTTGGTTCAGGCCGAAGCAGTACTGTCATGGTTACAGAGTTGTGGTATTTCCCAATCTTGTTTTCCAGTGTATCTGTATATTCAAGTGGTTCAGAAAGCTTCTCATGGTATGCAATCTGAAATACAAAGATGTGCATTAATTTATATGGCCTTAAACAACAATAGTTTAAGGTTAAGCGTAGACTGATGAACAACTGAACGAGCGACACTCTTGTACAAGACAGTTCCAATGGGTATAAGTCCTAAGTTGTTTTTTTAACAAATATACAGCATTTAACAAATACATGTAATAAGAACTGCAATATAACATTTAACTTAAACAAACTACCACTATACGTTGTGCTTCGGATGAATTTAAAACGTACAATCATTAATTATAGTATATTATTGTAGGAACATTGTCAATCAATTAAGACTACTTTTAATGTTGTTATGTAGGCAAATTATTGTTTTCAGATTGTTAATGCTACTCTACATCTCTTTCATAAGGTAGCAACTTCATCATATTAAAATTATCATCATTTATTTTACCTGAAACTGTCCCAGGTAAGCATCTACGCCAAACTGTTTCTTAAGTCTGTGCTGAATCACTTCTAGATGTAACTCTCCCATTCCTTTCAATATCATCTGTCCGGTCTCTTCATTCAGATCAACCTAAAACAAACATAAGCCAACATACTACATCAGTCTGGAACACACATATATATCTATCTTAGAGTATGTACAACTTATGTGAATGTTTTACAATGACACTGAAGTAAAACTTTTCACACATCTTGAGTATAGAAAGATAACCATGGTAATGGTATTTTAGACATGTGATTAACACTTTTATTTAATGATTATCTGCATTTCAAACAAGGAAAAAGGCGATAAACAGTAGTGGATAAACAGAATCAGTCATATTTTTGCCAGTTACTTTGATCAGTTTGTATTGTTTAAAAAAACACTTTGTATATTTAATAATATATTTTTTTTAAATTTTACTGTTGTGGTATGCAGTTACCTTTTATTTGCATTTGTGCAGTTTTATCAAAATACATTTATTTGATGAACCCTATAAGTATCTCCAAAATGAGTTATATAGAGTAGACAGTAGAATTTCAGGGTATGTACATGTAAACTAGGGTCCTCTCTCTGTATTTTAGCGAGGGCTTTTTCCATCTCTACTTGTTTAGAAGTACTGGGAGCCTCTATAGAGCAGTAGAACACAGGTGAAGGCAAATCTAACCCCGCCAGTACCGGCCCATCACTGTCCTCTGTATCAAGGTCAAGGTCATCATCTTCAAGGTCACCACCACTTTTGTTGAACTTAGCTAAAGCTTGTTTGATTGTGGTTGCACTATCTGTTAACGTATCCCCACTTCTAGTCTGAAATGAGTGTATCAAATGCATCCATGAGACAGTATCTTACCCTGCACAAAGCTGATACATGTAAACAATTTTTAGAAATCTATATGTTTAATTAGTATAAAAAAGCAAACAAAGAGTAATTAAAACTATGAGTCAAATCACAAAAGGATACCCCCACCAATACCAATAGTGGTTCATCCTTTAATGGAGAGTTGCTCTTTGAAGACATATATGGACAAACAGATGAACAGACAGTGATTCCTACATACCCCAAAACAGTGTTTGCGAGGGTATAAAAAGCACACCATTAAACAAGCTTTTGCTATCAGTTTCACATTCATAGGTCAAGGTCATCTGAAGGTTAAATATTTATAGTTAACTGAAAAAGTTGTGTCCTAAATAGTGAAAAACATCTTGTGAGAATATAATCCTTTTATATCAAACAAAGGATCGAAATCGTTGAGCAGTACTGAAGTATTTTTTTAGAACAACGGAGCTAAGGAGGGACATTAATTTGACCCTTACTTTAGCTCAAAACAGCAATGCAAATTAAAAAGGCCTGTTGTCCCAGAATTCAATATTCTGCATTAAAATCTTCTATCAATTAATTATACGGTCACTTCTATTTAACTTTACCTAGCAGAAAAGTCAGCCTACCTCTTTAAGCTCTGAAAGACAGACTATATTGCCTGGACCAGCTTCTTGTACAACACTATAATGATCTGCATTCACTTGTAACAAATCTTGCTTGCCTATCTTCTCATGCACCTTCAAGTTCACATTATATATACTTTCGCTGCTCTTCATTGTTCCACCATATATCCTCACATAAGTCAAAGCACCTCTATGTTTGTCATGCACAATTTTGAATGCTAATGCACATAGATGATCCCCGTAATAATCCAAAAAGCTATGTTTAATATCTGATGGACAAGGAAGATAATTAATTACAGCATCAATTAACGGCTGAACACCTATGTTACGCTTTGAGCTTCCACATAGCACTATTACAGCATTCTGATTCTTTAATGTCATATTTCTTAAAGCTTTAATGATATCTTCAGTGGGTATGTCTTCAACACTAACATCATTTAACACATGAGAAGCAATAACGTCATCGTATTCTGCTAGCTGACCAATAAGTGAAGTCCTCTCCTGGAGAACCATTTCTGTTGAATTATCCTCATGTGACAGGTCTAGTTTCTCAGTATCAATCACAGTACCATTGGCAGCTTTTTTTAAATTCCAAACTTTTTGCTCTAAAGTCACTAAATCCACGATGCCTGAGAATGTCTTTTCTTTTCCAATGGGTAAATTAATTGGTACAGGGTCAACATTTAGTCGTTCTTTGATTGATTTAAGACAACTGGTGAAATTCGCACCGAGTTTGTCCATCTTATTAAGAAATATAATGCGTGGGATTTTATATCTGTTGGCTTGCCTCCACACTGTTAGGGTCTGAGCTTCTACTCCTATAACACAGAAATAAAAGTTCATTTAAACAACAGTAAACCTCAAACTCCATTTTTTGGTGAAATGCAGCATGTACCAATAGCATATTTAAACTTAAAGAATAACATAGAAAGAGATCTTCATTAAAACAACAGTCAGTCAGTGACCTTTAACTTACTTTTTGCTAAATGCACCACAAACCAATACAACATTTTAACTTTCACATTTTTGTATGTGTGTAATGATAAGTAGTTTTATTTGATGTACAGTTACAGTATATTTAACAAACATAAAATAGAGATCTAAGGAAGTTAAAAAAAAAATATTCTAACAATTGTTAAATTATTTTTTTGTTTGTTGTCCTTTTTGCAGTTTCCAGAACGACATTATCTATAGACGTTATTAAGAGTGATCAATATGAATACAAGAAGTAGCAAACTAGAAGTCCTTAGTAGTACTATAGTGTAAATAACAGTCACCAGCAGAAGCATCCAGTACTGTTACAGCTCCATCCAACACTCGCAGTGCCCTCTCTACTTCTACAGTGAAATCAACATGTCCTGAAATATGTACATGCATGCATAGGTAATTTATTATCAAGGAAAAACCCATGTTAGTGGAATCTCAATATTTAGATACATATCTTGAAGGATATCAGACACAACATTTGAAGCAGTCTCATTTTTGTTAGAAAATATAGAAACATTACCTTTGACATATATTTAAGGATCATTCTAGTATGACTTAAAAATAAGTTGTTCAAACAAAGCAAATTGCAAGTTATTATGAAATGAAGAATGCAAACCAAAAGTACATCATGGCATTATTGCTTAAAGCATACATTAGGGGAATACTATTTCCCGATCCCGGTCTCATCCAGTCTCTGTCTGCAAAATTGTACCTATGGTAGCTATTGGTTGTTACGGTAGCTATTGGTTTTTAAGGTAGCGGTATCCATTTAATTTAATTTAGTATTCTGCCAATCAATGTGTACAATTAAGAACACATTGATAAGGTTAGCTAATAACT
>ENA-OREC01000922-OREC01000922.1-marine-metagenome-genome-assembly--contig:-NODE-922-length-13466-cov-14.266338_pt1 | contig 13466 bp, 8 predicted proteins | sample MGYA00248626_ERZ508543 | MGnify/ENA primary metagenome ERZ508543 (study PRJEB26211, sample SAMN05518279) | marine metagenome | isolation source: Puget Sound, Washington, USA | host: Bankia setacea... | reverse complement strand
AAAACGCTTTCCATTACAGACTTATGAGACAATATTTATGGCTGGAGGAGTAAAGACTATTCATGATCCGGACCACAATAACTTTATGAGGTAGACACATGTTCTGTTTGCTAAATTGTTTTCGTACTCCGTTACTTATTTGTTTAACGATAGCTGTTTTGTTATATTGTAAGTTTTGATAAAATTTCTTATAAAATACACAATGTTCAACGTTTTAAACCATTTACGACCCGAGCAAAAGTATAATGGATAAACATGCTACATATGTTTCTCGGGGCTTACGTTTATAAACGTTCTTAATATATTATTCCATCTAAGATTTGTGCATGTTTAAACCATTCTCGTTCCCGTGTTCTCTTTCAGATCTCTATATTTTCTACGAGACTGGCCACTAGAAAAGCTACAGAACTTTCCGAAAGCCTTGGAGTTTTGTTACTTTAGGTATGTATCAACGGGTGCAAAGGAAGTATACATGTGCTGATAGTTGCTATTTTAATTGTTGAAATTATTTTATTAAAAACAGTTTGAAATGGTTTGTTTTCAATAGCGTCTTCTTGAAACATTTTAAAAATACCGTTGACTATCTTGTTAGCATTATCAAAATAGTTTAGATCAATACGATGCCGCTATGGCTTTGTATTTTCAGGAGAAACACTGTAATGGTCAAAGACGGAAACATGTCAGACTGGATATATATTGTCAAATCGGTAGGACGTGTGTTGTGTTGATGTTGCTTTTGTAAGAATTTCATACTTTATAAGCCGCTGTTCTGCGTCTGGTGTGTTAAGTTCAACTAAAGTAAGTGTTAGAACAATTGAAATGGTGAAAGTGTTCATCAACTTACTACTTAAGACTAGGTTGTATTAAATAACCGTATGAAGTTTGTAAATTGTCATCTACATGTCGATGCCGTGTTTAAAGACAAACAGTTAAAAGGGAATTCAATTACGTTGAATGTACATTGACAGGGCACATTACGGGTATACAAGAAGTTAAAGAAATGTTATCCATGCGTCAACAGCCGAACCGGAAACCACATGGTGCGTGCGCATGCAGACGGGTATCACTGTTTTCTGGGACAAGAGAATGAGTTTCACAGATATGCTATGTACAACAACGTCAGTCTGCCGTCACCATTGTCACCTGACAGCGACTCAGACGAAGATGACCAACACACATATTACAGAGTAGGTGCTTTGTTACTTTAATCAAAGTTTCCATGTTTTAATTTGTTGTAGAGTATAGTTAAATAACTTATAACACCCATTTAACATCCAAATTTAAAAGTAACATTTTTATGTTATCATTAGTGGACTATATGTGAGCAGCATGGTACGGCAATTGCAGCGATATAGCCACTGCCACACAACGCATTTCATCTAATTTAGTTTTGCAATGTGCTGGTTTGTCAACTTCTTGTATGGGGAAACCCGGCTTTATGTAAATGGTTTTCCACTGCTTTAACGGTTACAACTTCGCCTCCTTAAGAAACCACGGTATTATATATTACTTCTTAGTTCCCTTATGTATTCACAACTGGCAATGTGATTCACTGTCATGGCTATTGTCAATTAGTTGGAAGGTATTGCTTACTGACAATATAAACTTGTCATTTCTGCAGGGAACGCCAAATGGAAAGGAAAACCTGTTGGCCTTACCACTGATGCAGAGAGTTGAACTTTTGTTGAGACCACGAACAGCTCACGGTGGTGTCATAGAAACACATGGACATTCTAAACACGCCAAATCTAAACGTAATACCAAATCAGCTAAAAGTGAACGTCTTAGACCGACGCCTCATCTACAACTATCGGTAGGTTGCGTATTTGTACTTATCTTTCTCTGTATACAGAAACTACATTAAGTTCGATTACAGGTAGTTGGTGCTTCTTACCAAACATATGTATTGTTCTTTAAGTGTATTGTATATTCAAAATTCACTTGCGGTTCACCGTTTCATTAAGAATGTGCACCATCAAATTGTCAATAACCATTAACTGTTGTCGATTTTTAAATTATTGTTTATATAAGCGATGTATATTATTCAAGGTTTCATTATATAAAGTTCTTTTTATGATACGTATCCCCACAGTTTACTAGCCCAACATTTCCTTTCCAGGCGAAGGTGTCCACACCAAGAACTGTATCGTCCATCTCCAACCACACGACAGAAATGAGCATCGGTAACTTGTGTACTTTTGAATTTATCTCTTTTATTGTTTGGATTTACATTCGAAACATTTTAAGAATTGGTTATTGAGTCGCACACCATAAAGCAACGTTTATTAAAGATGCATGTTGCAATGTTCTATTCAATCATAAGTGCGTGTTTAAGCTCTGATTTATATCGTCAAATCGAACACAAAAATGATACAAAACTAGAACTTATAAAACAGTTAAAATTAAAACGTCGTTCCAATGGTGGTTTTGTTTGCAGACTTGCCAGCGACGCCAGTAGAAGAAAGGAGTGGGAAGAGAACGCTAATGGACGATTTTGAGAGTTCTGCTAGAGAAAAGGTACGCGTGTCTGGAAACACATTGTTCAAATATGCATGGAATAAATACGAAGTTATTTACTAGTATTTGATTACGTAAGTTTGAAAAATGGCCAAAAAGAAAATGTGTCATTGTATTTCTATTTCGATTAAATATCTCTATGTACATGGAATCGAATAGGATTACAACAGGTTATCACGCTTTTCACCGACTCCATTGTCTTATTTAATCTTCGAACTTTTGAAGAATACGGAACACGAAAGAAGGTTAGCGTTAGACCGGTCTAACACCAAATCAAGTCTTAAGGGTCGTGTTACAGACGCCAAAACAACGGCTATGACGTCACGACACGCGGTGTTCGTCACTGACGTTACGGTAAAACTCGGCACTGTTTGTGGTATTCACGTGATCACATGCTTAGAGGTTATCCATACCATTGCACATGTTCACTTCTTTGAATACAAGTATGTTCTTTCTGTTAGATCACAGATTCTTTTTTGTGTTACACTACCTTTTCAAGACATCAATTTTCGATTTGTTCCATTGCTTCCATGTTCATGTGATGCAGTAGACCATGTACCCACTAGCAGATATTGTAAATCGGTTATTAGTTTCACTATGTTATCTGGATAGACACATTCTCACGTCACTTCTAGTGTGATCACCACTTGCACATTATATACTAGTAAGTCGTTTTCTAACACAAGCAAACAATTCATGCAATTCGATGTAAAACAATAGATAAGACTTGGTTACACAGTTTACTGATAATTGAATTCATGTTTAAATACGTTTGTATTGTCTCTTTCAGATGATTTCAAATAAAAAAAACGTTTACTATTACTTCTTGTATACTTCAGTATATAGATATGATATCTAGTGTTAATTTTAAAATGCAACTTTGAGAATTTGAGTTAATATAAAACAGTTGAAATAGTGCGTATAGCATGTATAAGTAATCATTGAGCATGTAAAGGAAAACTAGTATTTTGAGCTCGGATTATGACATGTTTAACATGCAATGTTCTAATTAATGTATCCAGTATTCACTATTTTAGACCAGGGAGGTGACGGCGGCTGATCTAGACCCCGAGTTTGTTCTTGTCCAGACACTGACCAAAGGTCAAGCTTTTGTAAGTACACATACAACTGACCTCATTAACATACTAATACATGTACCTCCACTGGTTTGTTTACAATACACACTTGTTAACACAGTATCTGTTACAAAGGATCCTTGCTTTCATATTTTGAAATGCTAGAAACTTTTTTCTCTTTCTGCACAGAAACATAGGTTGATTTGTTATAATAAACTGAATTACAATTCATTCGCATACAGGGCGTCCAACAGTCATTGTTGGAGAACCAGCCCAGTCTAATACTGGTGAGTGGAGGTGCAGAGTGTGTGATGTTGAACAAGAAAGTCTTCAAAGAACACATAGACCCAAAAATGCTACAAAACCTTAGACTAAAAGTAAGTATACTTCAACAAGCAGAATTACTATTTTAACTTCAAAATAAAAAAGTTTTACACTGTTCGCATATTGCATATTGACAATTTGTAAATTTACTGTAAGGTAGCTATAACACGTGTTTCCCAAATTCACAATTCACTGTACATGTTCTATGTTCAATGCATGTTTCCAAATTATGCCTATGTAAAGCTCTGTCATCGGTGAATCGCTTACTGTATTTGATAATTATACACTTGAATACAATATACCTGTACTAGAAACCGTAACTTAATGAGCAGACTCTGTTTTTGTTGGTCTGATGTTTTTGTGCTATTGGTATCGTAGAACAAGTTGAGAGAATCTTGAACATGTATACTTTTCGTTTTTATTTGGTGTTACCTTTTATACTATCAGGTATCACCATATCCAACAGACGAAGAACTTCAACTGAACTTACAGACTCGTGTAAACTGGTTAAGGTATAGAGACATAACATTGAACAATTTGATGTCACAACAGAAAGAAGGAAAACCACGAAAACCTAAATACAGGGACAGAGGCTTTGTGTTTAAATGAGTGACTTCTGAACGTAGGACATTTGGATAGATGCTACGTCTTTGAATGCTATAACTGTGATCGTAATGGGCTTTCAACATTGTTCATTTTACTTAAACATTGTCTCCCATGACATATTCCCCGTTTTGGTTCCTAAGGAGGGAAAGGCAAATGATTGTGTGAAATAAATACACGTTGTCAGTCATGAAAGGAGGTGTTTTGTATGAACGTGACAAAAATTCAGTGAAAACGGCTGTGAATGTTTGTGTATGTTGACTGTTGGAACAAGTTTCAGGCTACTGCATTCCCCCAAATTCTTAGAGGGCATGTTGTTTGTTAACAATGTTCGCAGTGAAAAATGCTTTAAATGCCAGACCGTATTGGTACCGGTAGATCCCTTCTAACAATACATCATACATCATTTTATGATAGTGCTGGTCACAAAACAGAAAAGTAACACAATGCCTTAAAACTTGTAATAATTTAATAGTCTTTCAATAAAGTAATAGATAGTTTATAACAATCTTATGTACAAATGTGATGTAGAGTAGAGTTGGAATAACAGATGAACATACAAGCACAAAGTATATATCTCAGCTTGATTATCCCCATACCTTATATATACACTCTGTCATAACATCATCAACAACAACAACAACAACAACAACAACAACTGGAGTGCTGCAATAATGGACAGCCAATCTAACATGTTGGCAACTGTAAGGTCATACAAAACACGTCTCAAAACAAAACAATATGATTAATGTGTTTGTCAAACTTTTGTTACTTTGTATACACAATTTAACAGTGTTCAATTCTGAGGGGAAAAATAAACAATAATTGTGATAAATAAAATTCTCAAATTCATAAGGAATACTGATTTTTTAGTATTACTACAAGTTTTGCTGCAGCACCTTTTCTGATATTGACAACAGTTTGAAATATGCAGTAAATTCACTCTTTTCCAGACACCAAGTAGATTCCTGTTTAGTATTGTATAATTGTTTTTTACTATAAACTCACATACATACCATAATAATGTGATAATAAAACTGTGCAATTCTTTTCTTTGTTACTAATAATTGACTGTTTCTGAGTTATCAAGTATCAAGTAAAATTTGAGAAGCTGGAATGGTCGTTAAGCTAATCTATAGACAGCAAATGGATATAGCTGTCACACAAAAATTGTTCTGAAATACTGAGCTACAAAGAGCTGATTAAACTAAATCTCACACAATTCACACACTTTGTACAAGTATACATTGCATTGAATGTTGGCAAAAGCGTCATTATAAATGTATGTTTTACAAGTACAGTAAAGTTCCACAAAATAAAACCACCCTTATGACCGACAAAAAGTAGTCTTTATAGTGGACTGGTCACTGGTCTGATTATCAAGTGGTCTTAACAGCAGAACTTTCATAAACTGCCTATGCAACATAATTTCGTTTTGAATTCATGGAAGTGTGATGTTATAAACTTATGCTTAACTACTGAACATTCAAAAATAGAAAGGTTACACAATTTTACAGACCTTTGAACTGTAGTAGATCTAATTTTACAAATGCACTAACTGAAAATGGAAATCCTTTGTCACCCACATGATCATAACCATGTTTGTACACAAGGCGGATAAAAGTGATAGTATGTCTAAAGTTCATGTACCAATGTTGTCACAAGGTGGGAACACTAACAAAATCCACAAGAGTATGTTGAGGGGTGAATGCGAAAGTGCTTTTGAAATAAGAAGCAGGTAGAACTCTTTCACATTCACCCCTCGAAATCTATAACAACATAATATAAAAATGTATACCAGTAGTTTATAACAACATAATGTACAGATGTATACCGGTAGATTAAAATGGTACTTATACAGTTACGTATCCATTGTTCAGGACAGTTTGAAAACATATGCAAAGCTAACACAACAAAACTAAGGTAAGGTATTAAGTCTAGAGACAAGGAGGCACATTTCAGCATCAAACACATGCCTAATAAATGTACAATGTTGTATTTATAACAAAAACTCAAGGTTACTACAAGCTTTGATTTATAGAAGAAATTTAGATTTTGTTCACTGAATGATCAAACATAAAGCTCATAGTAAAAATGTCCTAAATCACATTTCTGCTGAATAAGCTTGAAGGAGTTTTACATCATTGTTTGTAAGTCTTCACATATTTTCTTCCTGGTTATCTTATTCAAATGCATCATTCATGTAAGAGGAAAGAAGGAATTTTTTTATATTGTATTTCGAAAAAAAAACGTGTTCTACTAAAATGGTATTCATCACATTTAAATCTCTCTCTCTTATTCTCTCTTCTAAGTTTTCTTCAAAAGAAATGTGCAACGTTTACAGCAGTTAAAACTAACAGCTTCCCAGAAAATAGGAAACACACAGTTACCCAAAAGAAAATAGAGTAGAGCATTTAATTTGCTATCCAAAATATGGTCAGGTGTGTACTTTGGTACTATAACAGTAAGTATCGTTGCTCGTTCCAATGTTTTCTGATTCGTTACTTTGTCAAATATTAAAATAAAAACACTCCTAAATAATAGTTGAGGAAAACGTAATGCTACTTGAAAGTTAACAAGCGTCACAGTAGGACAAAAATTCTTGTAAGATGACAGTTAAACAATTGGAATTTGATACCATGGAATGTAGAATATAACATTACATTATGAATACTAATAACAAAATACACAAAGATGAACATGTTATTAGTCTCTCACCATGCTTGTACTTCATGGATCACGCATCAAAACTTTAATTTTCTGTATGACTTTTTTTCATAAAGAGAGAGAAGATATCTTTATCATATTAGACATATGTAATATATTTTGACAATAATTCAGGTCAATGTCATATATGACACAATGTTATTTATGACACAATGTTATATATGACACAATGTTATACATTTGTATATGCCACAATGTAATATATGTCACAATGTTATATATGTCACTGGTAAGATCTTGTTTACAGGCATGGTGTGGGAAAATGTGAACAAAGTCAGGAAAAGGACAAAAAAAGATATAACATATACTAGTTTTAAGTTTCTATGTTTACAATATGCCGATTCATCACAAAACAATCATACTGGAACAAATAAGAAAGGCACTGCGTGAAAATGTAACCTGTTTGATGATGAGTATCTATGTGTCAAGGTCACAACAACAATGGTTAAGTTAACAGGTAACCATTGTATACCTTAACAAGATCAAATAGAATTTAGAACTTTAGGTAATAAAACCAATATCTGAACAAACCTACTTCTTCAAGCATTTATGGTCCACAGAATTTACTTGAATTTAACATTACTTTTTAACCACAAGAATACAATTTTAATCTTGGGAAAATACAACTGAACGGTAAAACATTATTATGCATGACACAACTTCAATACCCGACTGTTAAACTATGCATATCATTCATACTAGCATGCTTTACATTAGTCATACAAGTCTACAGTAAAGCTTATCTTACATTTTCAAAACATTCAATGTCAAAAATCAGTTTAAGACGAGAATCTCGAGATTTATGTTTTGTCATGATTTAAGTTTGTGTTTTATTTCTATGTTTTAAAGTGACAGGCTAAAGTCTCATTGATAGTCTATGAGGAGACAAATGAGTCTTCACAGCTGCTTCACAGTATTCCCAAACGTTTCACATGAATGAGTTTACTTCCCGATCAATGTACAGGATAGTGATAAATAAGGGTTCAATCAGTACTGTGGTGTAGGTAGATACATTTATATAAAGGAAACATGAGTGCCGCTATTGCTGGTACACATAATTTCTCCCATTGTTGGCATTTCAGAAACCAGCTTAATGCAAAGTCCGTCAGTATATCGAATATAGGTGACTATCCCACCAAATAAAGTCTATGGTTTCTGAAAAGGAAAAAGGAAACTGAATCACCACAAACCAGGAAGATTTACTGTTAACTGTTTATATTTCAGTAGTTTGATTCACACAGACATGTCTCAAGCTTCAACGTAACAATGAGCTAACCAGTTTCCTACCTTTATATGGTTAAAACAGTTTGGTCAAAAGAAGAGACCTTGAAGACCAGGAACTAAACAATCAGTCTGCAGGCAACATACATACTGTCTTATTATATTACAATATTTTTCAAACATGTTGTCTCTATCTGTTAAAACAATGTTGGTAGTAGAAGGAGCTCTAGTATATTTGAACATGAAGTTTGTAGTGGCAATTTTATTAATGCTGATTTTGGGTGACTGGATTAATGTAAGAGATGAAGGATCAGCATCCAATGAAAGCATAAATGACAATCTTTCTATTCAATTCAAATCACAATACTTGTATACAACTCTGTGTGCACATTCAAACTTGTTTCTTATATCAAAATCTAGCCATGTGTTTCACCTTTCGTTTCAGAGAAATTGCCTCATTGAACAAGCATCACTAAAATGTCAAAGGCAGATATGATATTAGACCCCAAATTCCTGAGTCCTCCTGTAACAAACCAAACTTCAGGAGAAGCAAACAAACACTTTGGAATGTAGCTCTATATATTCAGTATCACAACTTAAACACTGTGTCTCTACAAAGCATGATACAGTGTTGTAGTGACAGTGTAGCCCATGACAAATAGTAGAAGTAAAGTGTCCCGTATAATAGAAATCGTAGACTATTCAAACTACCAGCTCCTTTTAAAAGTTGAAGTTTTGGAATGAGTACACATATATAACACTACAAAACTTTGTTTGGGAGGATATGAAAGAAAGATTAACATTTATCTTTTGGAAATCATAAATAAAGAATGGAAAACTTAAATTTGGTTTTGGTGGGGTTGATTACATGTTTTAACATAGAAAAAATATAGACATGTTCTCCAAACAACAATGAAAGCACCACAAACTGATAGCAATATATTCTTGTAAATACATTCTATTTTCAAACAAAGTGGGTACAACTGGTATAACATTTGAATATTGGTACCAGTTATACAAGGTACAGTAAAGTTACACTAAATAAGACCACCATCTAAATGACAAAAAGTGCACTGTGGTCTTAATAGCAGATAGGTCTTAAAAATGAGACACGCATACATTGAAATGGGCCCGACATCAGGTGCTCTTAATAGTGGAACTTTACTGTACATGGACTAAAAACTCCACTTGGTACCAAATACAACCGAAGTTTTTACTGCAATACTGAGCTACAAACCAGTTGATACTTAACATAAGTAGAATTGTACAGTTAATTTACTATTATCTTTCAAACCAGATATATTTCGACATAAAATAAGCGTTCCTTTTCCAATAAGCCTAATATTCACACTTATAGTCTATCCCTAGGGTTGCAAATACTGTAGCATACTAGACACAAGCTTAGAACTAACAATTACAGTTTTACTATTTATTTCTTACTCTTAAATATTTTTTGACAGGGCTTACACAGACAATAAAACAGACAATAACATAATATCCCTGTTCCCCTTGTTATCACATACACTATAAAGTATAATCACATATTAGTTTATTGAGTATTAACAAGATACATTTAGATAAATATACAGCTAACTAACTGGCATACTGTATAGAGGGTTAAACCTGCTGGTGGGACTTGGTTTGCAGTATTCTAAAGGTGTGAGGATTAGATTTGTGAAGCTCTCGTTTCTTTTAAAGGCTCAGAGAGGTATTTGTTAAAACTGTCTGATGAATGCCGTTTATTTATAACAAATCCAGCACGTTAAACACCCTACATAGCATAATACAAAACATACTATCATTTATAGGTCATAATCATACATGTATTCATAAAACTAATTGGGTTAAAATGATAACACTGTACAGGTATATGTATACGCTGTTAACTACATGTATTTACACCTAATACATAGTTATAATTACTTGTTTGAGCAAAATCTTGTAACATAATGCATAGGTATTACACCAGCTATACATCTACTCCATTAAACTGCTTATCTCCCCAATAAGATCATCTTAAAGTTAAGACTACACTACTTTTATCTGAGACAAATAAGGCCCCTTTCTGTACAGCCAAAGAGTGGTCTTCTGAGAAGAGTTTAACATGGTCATATTAAATATACTGACAGATCTTTATTACTGTATAGTATGGACTCGAAAGGTAGCACAAATTCATGTATTTAGATGTGAAAAGTTGGGTAGCCTTTTTCTTGTATTTATGGTAAAACAGATCATAATTATTTCACAACACCCAAAGCAAGTCTATTTTAAGTAACTGACACAGAGACATTTGGACAGTATCTGTTCTCATATTTTTTTCCCAATAGGAACAAACAAAAAATCAAAATGCCTCTGAAAATCAGCCATTAGAAAAACAAACATATTCTTTCAACAGGAGTTTATTATTAATCATGTACAATGATGTTTTTTTCAGATCTGCTGTTTATGAGATTATTTGAGTTTTTCAAATTAAGTAACTGCACATTTTCTCAAAGGTTTCTCATTCTGACACTTTTATCAAAAGTTAACTTTATAAGAGTGACTATTCAAAGAGACAAACTGCCAAAGATATATTCTACATCGTATTGCACAAAACAGAGCTGCAGGACTGAGCAAACATATATTTCAGCGGTAGCTCTGGTTCAAGTTACAAAATGTATAGAATATTTAAAATTATTGCTAGGAATTAGGACTTTTATTAAATGAGCAAATTCAGCAAAATCTCAGAGACAACTTCCAAATGTATTCCATAATATGATTTTTTTTATATGAATTACATACAAGTAACTATAATACAGTTTGAGCTTGTACTTTTACTAGGGGCTTATCTGAGTATCAAGGGAAAAAACATATAACCAATAATTCAACAGTCATTTTGAAAATTCTTTTTTTTCTTTTTTCTTTTTGTTTTATTTAATGGGGGAGCTCATTAGACATAATTATCAATCTGCCACAAGGCCCTCACTAGGAGCCATGAAGTTAAAGAATCAAGCTCAAGGAGACAACAGGAGCCTTTGATTGGGTTTGTAACTGGGCCCAACCAATAATGAGTCATTTAACATAGTACCATAAAAATGTCAAAATTGTACAGACACCTTTTTAGGTACAGTCTTAACACATATTTAACTGATGCATGAACAGCCGTATGATAAATTAAACTTGGATAACTTAACCCTATTCTTTATGTAACTGTTAAAAGCCCCCATCTAGGTCAACTCTACATAATACAGTCTCATAGTTGTATCAACAGAACACATGCCTTTTATGACAGTCAAAGCAAAAGAAGGTTACAAACAGTAGTGTGTAAGGGAATTATCTTCCTGATATGATTTCACATACAACATCAACTTGATACCAGCACCCTTTGGAATGATAAAAGAATACCTGACTTTTCTTTATTTAACATTTGAATATATCATCAGTAAAAATGTTAGTATGCAGTAGCAGTGTTATTTGATTTATTTCATCATCTATTGATTTACCAAGTCCAAAACACTTGAACATTGAACATCTCAGCCATCAATATAATGGGTGTACAAGAAGAGGTGAAAGCGGACAATATGTACCAGTGAGAAGAAATGCAGTCACTATTTATTTACTGTTTTAAGTAGGATTGTTAAATACTGACTAATTCATTAGTGGTCTATTATGTAAGTTCAACTGTTACTGTTTTTGGATTTCACTGAAACGTTATGGGTCATGCAAAATAATCAAACTTGCAGTGAATATCCCTTATAATCAAATGTAAGTTGTAACAGCTATGAATTCATTTATTAAATAAAAGGTACGAGACTTTCTGAATCAATATAAGTCTTCGGAAATCAAATTTTCTACATCTTCATGAAATATGCCTTCAAAATGGCCCTAAAACTATACACCTCAGTTCTCACTGTTTCACCTTTAAATGTGACAACAATTTTGTCTACTAATCTCATTATAATGCAACCCATGGTATCTGGTTTAGCATGAATAATCATCCACTGTGAATATACAAGTGAAAAAAACATCAGTTGATTCCTGGGTTATATGTTATAAAATAGTTCTAAATCAGGAAGAAGATAAAATGTTTGCTCTATCATTCTTCAGTTGTTTCGTGCATTCATAATAATTTGTTTATATGGCAGTAATCTTGGATGTGATGCGGCAGTAATCTTGGATGTGATGCAGCAGTAATCTTGGATGTGATGCAGCAGTAATCTTGGATGTGATGCGCATCACAACATATATCATAATTGTATCACAGTATCAGTATGCTTATAGAGGTGGAATGTTTACATAAGGCTTAAGGAACAGAAAAAACTTTACGAACAAGATAACTATCTGGATATAAATAGTAAAACTGATCTATTCTGTTATTGCAGAATGTGCAGTGTAAGAACACTCATGTCAACCTACTACATAGAATTAATAATAGGCTTCAAGTTTGTGTACTGCTTTCAAAGAAGAATTTTAGGTTAACAAGATTGACGTTTTTAAACTTGAGTGTATTTTGTCCTACAAACAGGCAATTATACTGTACAGTACTTCTTTCTTGTAGGTTTCAATACTATTTAATAGAATATGACTGGGTTTTTTTCTAAAGCAAAACAAGCACACAAACATGCTGAAACAACATTTAAGAACAGAATAAATGTCTATGGTGTTTACTGTTTACACATTGAACACTTTAGGAAACTATGAGACAAACACAGGGTTAACTGCACACACATGAAATGCAACCTTTTACATAAATGATTGAATCATTGACCTTGTCTTTGATAACTGTTCATCGGTGGTTTTGTACATTGTAGCATCGGCTTATTTATTTGTATGACAGAGGGGTTGGTATGAATATAAATGTATGAATACTTACTTACTGTACAATTTGAGAGCATTTTGTTCTGATATTTGATTTCTGGCTGATACAACTTCGTTACAACACATTTGTTAGTTTTGTTAATTTCCTTGTCTTGTACACTGTATAGAATATTAATCAAGTGAATTGTCACTGTATACTCT
>ENA-OREC01000921-OREC01000921.1-marine-metagenome-genome-assembly--contig:-NODE-921-length-13466-cov-14.442602_pt1 | contig 13466 bp, 3 predicted proteins | sample MGYA00248626_ERZ508543 | MGnify/ENA primary metagenome ERZ508543 (study PRJEB26211, sample SAMN05518279) | marine metagenome | isolation source: Puget Sound, Washington, USA | host: Bankia setacea... | reverse complement strand
TCAGGGGATGAATACTTCTACAACTATTTGTGATAGCTGACGTCAGGGGATGAATACTTCTACAACTATTTGTGATAGCTGACGTCAGGGGATGAATACTTCTACAACTATTTGTGATAGCTGATGTCAGGGGATGAGTACTTCTACAACTATTTGTGATAGCTGACGTCAGGGGATGAATACTTCATTTGATTGAGTCCAAAGGGTATCCAATGTATCTAAAATACACAATTGTGTAGAAGCCGATTTACTTCTAAAGATCTATTTCTTTTATCAAGGTAGAAGTTACAGCACATATGTTTAAAAAGAGTGTTACATGATCTTCGATATTTCTGAAAATTCTGTTTCAATGGTTGCAATGGTTAAATCAGTCATAAGCATCAGTATTATCTGTTCATTTTGACATTTAGACACATTTGATAAGTCTGTTCTGACCTAAAAATAAATAAAAACAACAACTAAATATAAAAATAACTAATCACAACTAGGCCATCAGTGTGTGAAATCATCTTCCATGGCTGCAGCGTATTATTTCAACGCTGAGCTAGTACATAAATTTTAAGACAGCACTTTTACTTCAAGCATAATTATGTATGCAAGGTCTGTATTATGTTACCATGCCTGCCATTAGGGACATGACAATGTGATGTGCAAAGTCATTCTCTTTCCATGAAAAGTCTACTGTTTTGCAGAATCAGATAAACTTGATACACAAAATACAAAGTTGCTATAGAAACCTAAGAACATTTATCGTCTCAGGTGTCCATCAATTATTTTATCAGCATAAACCCTATGTATAAATTCCTTAAAACAAATTCTAAAACGGTCCCATGATATTCTCCTATACACAAGGAAGGAAACTAGCTGTGTTTTAATCTGCGATAAAATATAGTTGAAAAAATACTTAATATTTTACCTCCTGCAAATTTTTAATGAATGAATATACACTGATTTAGGGTTCCTTAGATACTTATACATATGAACAGTATTTCAATCTTGTATTCTTTGATCATTTACTTATATGTAGTTGTTCAATTGATCCAAGAAAATTCACTTAAAGTATAGATTTACCAGCTAAGGTATATCGGTTTCAGAGTAATTAAGTTTCAATTACCATAGTGCCATTTAAACTTGTGTAGTAATTATAGTCTGCATAGTGCACTGTTTGTTTCAATATGTCAAATGTGTCTTGTACTTTCTATTAAATGATATTACCTACACAAACGAATAGTTTCAATAATTGTTTCATTTATTATGCACACAAAAAAGGTTTCAGTGATAATTCATTTAGTATGCCTGCATTAAGATTTACAGAGAGATGTAATAACGGCATATATTAAGTGTAAGTAATGTGTCTCACAGTGCAGGATGAAGTGGGAGCATTAATAAAAGTGTCGCAAAAACTAAAAATATTTGAAAATTACAGTGATACCACAGACACATTCAGCAGCCATATATTACCTAGATATACTTACCACCGTTAACTATATACATTAAATAGTCTGGTGATTTTGGTGGTATATAAGTGGTATGTCAGTCTCGTGCAAAGTGTCTACGAAACCACCGAGGTAGTAAATTGCTGAAATTAATTTTAAGACATAAGATTTCCCCTGGGTGATCAAGTGGTCTTTCAATGGAATTTCTACTACTCAAGGCAAATTGTGTTTTACAAAGGAATTATCAATTTTCCATGGGCTTATCAAATTAGCCAGAAGATTCAAGTCTGTTCTCAGTTGAAGGTATTTGAAGGGCTCGTTTCTCATCTAGTTTTTACAAGTTCACAAATCTATTTGGACGAGTATTCCTAGAGGACTGTGAGGAGAAAGACTATGGCCAGTTATCAGTGTCTCTTACACCATATAACACTTGACTATAGTCTCTACAATCTTAAATTGAATTACACTGCTGCATTACCTCTATTTTCCTGGGCACAGAAATGCAATCTTTCCAACATGATGTAATTTGCATTATTTGGTGCAAATGATTAAGTTGATTCCCTTTGAATGAAATGAGATTCCTCAGAGAGAGTATATTGGAGTACAGATACGTAAAAAATGCAGGAAATTTACATTTTTGGGAAATAATTTTTTATCGATTTTGTTTTTTATCAAATATTTCCCAAGGTGTTCCTTGAAAATTTCCACCACAGGCTGTTGTTGTTTACAGATTTTAAGAATGTTTTGTCTAAACTTTTCAGAATGTAAACTAGCTGTACAGAATGTAAACTGTACAGAACATAATTTAACTACCTGCAGTTGACATTGTCATTATATCACACACTTGCTTCTAATATTTACTGGAGTATAAATGCCAATCATGCATGTGCAACTTATTATTGTATTTCTGTAACATGCTTCTCAAATTAATCATCAGATTGTCTTTAATTGGTGTACAAATATTAGAAACATTGCAGGTATAGATAGCACAGGTCCTAGTTTTTCTATTTATTAATTGTTTACTCTTCCAGAATGCAAGGATTTTGTCACTACATAAATTATAACGATTATCATCTCTAACGAGCAATTATCATTATGTTTACAGTAGCTGGCATTGTTGTAGAATACCAGAAATATGAAGTTATACGTCAGGTTGTGTAAAGAATCATTAAACTGTATGGTGTCCTAATGCTGCACGTTATTTACTGGTCCATTAATATAGCGCTAATTGATTCCAACAGACTGCCACATAAACAACACAGACAGCAACGAATCATTGTCTGCAATCCTGCACCATTATACAACATAACAAAACACAAAGTCATGTAAATCAGACTAATTTATGATGGATGAAAGCTTAGTAGGGTTCTTGGTGTTATTGAATATTATCTAAGAAGCATTTAGAACACTTTCCTTCCACTTCTCAAGTACCATAATATATGTGGAAATGTACAGTAAATCATAATTGTGCTAACATAATGTTGTAAATTAAAGTCAAGTTACATAGTACCTGAACTAGAACATGTTTAGTATTGCTTCATACTGACAAATTACACTTTTAGGATCTCACTTTGGACTGGCACAATTACTGATCTAAATAACTATAGAATCAGGTACATTGAAATTAGGGTGTTGGATGAAAAAAGTCGGTTTATTAATAAGTGAACATCTTCACATTGGCATTATTACCTATTAAACCAAACAAAGTGGCCTAAATTAAAGACCATATCTTTCAAGTATCCATAATTCAACAAAGAAATGAAAAGCACAGTTCATCTTACAAAACAAAACAGTGTAAAAATAGTTGAAAAGAGTCAGTTAAAATATGATATCAATTGTTGATGAAGCTGTTGCTTGGATTATACGATCACCCTAAGGTTTCCGAGTTCAACAACCCTATAATATGATTATAATACAATGTAGCAGTACTAATAATTGTCTAGATCACTTTAACGCCCTTCAATACCTGCCACACAAATGTCCCCATTGTAGAAGTGATACTAGTTGTTAGTCGTACCGATAACTGTTGTTTATTGTATAACATATAAAGGTTCGATGACTTATATTGCAATTATGCATGTTTGCATCTGTAAAGGCAATACGTTCTTGCATTGTGAGGATTAATCTAGAGAATCATTTGTTTCAAGGTTCCGTTAATTACTGCAGCAGGCTTGAACAATCGTCATAATTAGATAAGCAGACGACAATTCCAGAGACACTTGGGTTTTATCTTTTTCAATATCACAAAGTAAGTATGCAAATAATCCAATAGCAAGGGGAACAAAATGAGTACAACATGTCATCTTGCAGTTTGTTAGAGCACTAATTTCAAAATCACAATGAATAATGTGTCTTTCTGAGTTCAAAGCCAATGGTCTATGGTTGTTCGAAAATAAATGGTATGTTCATGTCTATGATGGTAGCTTGATTAGGATAAAGCTTAAATCAAAACAAATTATATAAAAGATGTTGAAATTTGATGCCGACTCCATTGGCCTGCTGCAGATGCTGGTACTACATGTAATATGTTTTTCTCTTGACTTTCACCAACATCTTCTTAACTTGAGGTTTGCACATGGTAACCTGTTGATTGTATGGGCTTTCTGATTGAAGAATGATGATGATACTTTTTTGTACCAGTCAGAAAAATGTATGATTGCTTGTATAAAGTTCCTGAAATGACGACATTTATCATAATGGTTGTTTTGTGTACATTAACATTTCGCAGCACTTATTATGTTTTCCTGCCGTCTGCTGACTTTAGGTATGGTGTAAATGGCGGTTTTATATTTGAGTTATTTGGGTCAACGTCATCCTGCGTCAGTATCTCAGTAGCTTGATTGATTTGCACATATTTACCCGTGTTCTCAGCTGTTCAAAGAAGTTGTTACAAAAACATTGAATGTATCAGTTTTATCTAAACAACAATGATTTTGTCAAGTACATGACACGTTGATAGAAATAAAGCCTGCTCCCTACTGTCTTAACACCTATACATCTATAGAATGGCAGAATATTATCATATAAATGGGTGTAAGAAAAAGAAAAGGGAAATAAAAACTTTCGGTTCCATTTAACTTCGCAGTGCCAATCCTCGATGTTATGTGGAGTTATACTGTAGGTGAAACTTCCCTAGTGGAATATAAAAGTTTACCACTTGGTCCTAGTTTACTGATCGTAGCTTGAAGGGGTGAGTGTGGAAGGACTCTATGTGCAGCTTTACTCAATACTACCTAAAATCCTTTCACTTTCAACTACTTGCGCTGAAGGCCTAATATTAGTTTATGAACTGAGCGGTCTAAAAAGTTGATTTCTTGTTTTTCCCCTATGGATTGACTGTGGTGTTTACTTGTAGGTTCAAAGGTTTAAAGTTGTCAGATGTATATTTGACTGTTGGAATTGTAAACGTTCATTACAGTTAAATCTTCCGTTTGTTTTGAGGTAATGAACAGTGTCAGCACCTCTGGGTTATTATAAGTTGTATATATCTCTTGAAGATCCAGAATGTCATGCAATCTCTTAAATGTTATAAAGCACTTTAACTAACTCTACAGAAAAAAATGCTTTATGTTATTTTTTGTTTCATAATATTTGATTTGCTTAAATTATGACATTTTATCAAGGTTACTATTCTTTAAACCTTTTTTTACCCCAGTAATTACTTTCAGAAGATGTTACTATGATTCTTAAATTTATGCTCAAAGCTCAGGAAGAAACAAACTTTTTTGTTTCACCAGTATTCACCGCTACCTGGCAATGGCTGCAAAAATATCTTGAAACCTCGAGAAAATAGCTTGATGAACTGTGTGAGAAGGTTGTTGATTCAGAAGCATTGTCTGATGGCTCTGTGTCTCATCTCAGTGTGATAAAGAGGCACGCTGCTTGTTGCATTGATTATTTGGATAACTGACGCTCTCACATCTTCACTAGCTATTTTGTTCTTTTGAAGAATCGAAAAAATAGAGGAAAAATAAAATAAAAATGGAGGAATAATGAAGAGAAAAAAATCAAGTACGGTACCCTGCTTTATGAATCCTTACATCTACAAACCACTTTAAAAACCTTGCAAACCTCTTTGACTCTGTTGAAAGATGGGCTGTATGAACTGAGAACAAACGTCAGAGGTTTTTCATGTTGCGCAGTAAATTATGTAATGCAATGTGTATGTGTGTGTGTCGTGACCACTAATAGGGGGCTTCAGTAATGATAGACATACGTTTAGTTAGTGTGACGTTAATGTTAGTATGAAAGTATTTGGACTAATTTCTATGACGGGAAATAATCCTTGACAGCAACAGCAGCAGAACATCAAAGCTAAGTTACGGGGACATGTGGCATCAAAAGGGTCAAAATCAAGGGTATCTTCGATTTCAACGTAACTTCACTAAAAGAATTCTCGATCTAAGTTCTCATGAACTAATGGCTCTTAGTGGAATTGAGCTGATCATCAAAGAGAGATTGGTGGTTTTGGGGTTTGGACAAAGTAGATCAGTGTAAAATAAAAGTCAATTACACTTAAAATTAGATCTACAACCACCGAGTCAATTAACTGATATCCTGATTTGTAGTGTGCGATTATAGCGGAACAATTAATGCACACATTTAATCATACACTATCAATGTAATAGTAAGTTATATCCAAATAAGTCATAAAATCAAACCATGTTAGTCATTTAGGCGCTAAATACGTGCTCTTAATGATTGTTTTGCAACTTTCTGTCATGCACATGTTTAGATACATCACTGATTACATATAGATAAGAGTTGATAAGTGAAACTTACAATCAATATTGGTATGACGTAACCACGTTTTTACACTTTTACCTTATCTTTATATATTAGGTGAAACCATTACAGCAATCTATATGTGATAAAATGCACTGAAGATTGATGGTGTTGATAAATTGTATTGTACTTGTTGGAGTTAAAAAACAAAGTTAACCCAGTTTCTAAGAATTCAGTGAAATATTGTATGAGAGAAATGGCAGGCATTGATTTGTGATTTGTTATTCTGCATTGCCTGGGCTGTTATTTATAGAGCCTCTTGCAGATGTTGTACACGTCCACATATTTGTCAAAGAAAATTTATTCTAATCATATGACGTTGGTATCTCACTCAATGCTCACTATTACTATATTGTATCACAAATATCTTTATCTTTGAGGGGGCGGCATGGCACAATGGTTAGAGCGTCTATTTGACTCATAGTTGATGGATGCCTGTCAGTCATGAGTTTGAGCCCTGGCAAAGGTTCCCGTTGTTTCCTTGAGCAAGAAACTTCATTACTAATAGTACTGGTTGGTTCCAGGAACCGATTCAAGCGTGATTTACATATAAGCAAGCATTGCTTGTTTCACAAGGGAACTAAAATAAAATGGTATAGACCAAATAACTTTATACAACATGCATTTAATATAACCCGTGACTCTGAAGGCCAGAAATACATTTATTTGTACAGGATATAGTTTTCGATGCATCTATAACTACATATATAGTATCACATAATTTCTTGGTATTAAACACGTGTAATATAACGCGCATGTTTAATATAAACTGAGACTTTGAATGCTAAAACTATACCCATAATAGTGGTTTTACTGTAGGTTCATGCATACTAAAGGTCAGGCAATGAAAATAATCTTACAATAATCATTTTAATACCAGCATGATCACTATTTGTGGATACCATTAATGTAAAACCATGATAGAGCAGGATTGGGTGACGTGCTTTGAAAGGTTTAGCAGGTAATTCCAGAATTGAAGAGTCGTAGTGAAGTTTGTATTATAGCAGCTGCGTGTGTGATACTTATGTTAACTTCCACTATAGCCTTAAATCTTCAGGAAAACAAATTAATTTTTAACATTATTAATTCTTTTTTTACGGCCTCAAAGAGTTCAAGCCATATTTGGAGGACTATTCCTGTGTATTTCTCTATGAAAGAATAAATAGTTCTGGGAGACAGAGAATTAAAAGTATCCCAACCTTTATCAAACTCTACCAACAGTGAAGAATTCTCAGTATTAGAGCCGTTTGTGTCATAAATTAATCAGATTTAACACCACTCGCATCTGTTTGAAAACGAGGCACTTTTCCTTTTAATACCAACTTGGATCAAAATACAATGGTGCGTGTAATTATACAGAAGTGCGATGTGTGCTGAGTGCAATATTATTGGTAAAACTATACATTGAAACAGCTTTATATAACCTTCGGACTGGGTTTTCTAATGGTGTGCCTTATTTTGTGCATGGTTATTATTATCAGATCAAGTTATTTTTGTACCATTTTCATTTGAACTTGTTTCAGTAGGTATTGATATTGGAAAGGCCCATAGTAAGATACATGTATATGAATGAAAAAACTTATCAAGCATTCAATTTAACAGCTATGTACATGTAGTCACTGATCTTGGAATTGTATATGAATATTGATCAGAAGCTTATTTAGGGAATAAACTACACGGACCAATACATGACAAAATAGGTATAATGTATCGTATTCAATAGACACATGTTTTATACTCTGCTGTAAAAATGATAACAATCTTATACACCTATTTTAGCAGACCGTGCACTGAGTTCACAAGTGTCTGGATAATGTTCCCATGTAGTTACAAATCTTGAGAGTACACTTAGTAGCGTAGAAAGGAAAGGGTACTTTGAGCTTTCTGAGAATCATGGTTACCCTTTCTGATTCTTTCTCAAGCGTTACCAATTTCATGACATCATAGTTGAGTATAAGTGGTTTATATTTGTACTTTTAGTTTTAGATTTTGAAATAATGATTGTTATTGTAATAAAAAATGAGAGTTTCCTTTCAAAAGGTTTCGTTACTTCCTGTATAATTATTTACAGATTAGAGTTAAATGATATCATTGAACACTAGTGAGCGTTAATGATAGTTCTTTTACTGAAATGACTGAGAAGTTTTCTTTGTGAATGGTATATGGTGTACATTAATACTTTCTACAGGTAATTACTCTCGGACAAAGACTGTTATAATAATAATTGAACTGATTGCTTTGTGAAGGGAATGAGGAGAAAGTAGGAAATTGTCAGAGTCTCTCTTCAAGTCATTGACCCTGGGGGCTGTGCTTTAGTGTTTTCTCTCTCTACTCTCATTGGGGATTTGTAGATCTACTTGTTAGGTGTAATGAGGCAAGGGATGTGATAATCTGTCTATGTCACCACGTTCTATCAGCCATTTCCTGCAACAATTCATCAAGGTCCTAAACTATCCCTGGGGAAGTCAAATAATCCAAAGACCTATTCAAAGACATCAAACAAATGTATAGCCTATACTAATATTGGTAGTTATGAAAGAAAGGGTTATAATAGACAGTAATATAACAGTATGTGTAGTTATATACAGAATAAAAATATCAAGAGACTACAAAATACATCTAAGCTAGAATAGAATGGTTGCTTTTTTATATATTTATAATAAACACATGAAATATAATACTATATCTCCTATATACAATATTTTCCAAGGAAATACATTAGTTTACAGCATTCCCTTATGGATCCAATGAAATATGTTGGTAGGTTTTCCATTCCCCTAATTTTTTAATAAAGTACAAATATATAAGACAAATCGGTCAGGATAACTTACTTTGTATTGAAAGAAAAATAATTGAAAAGTCTTGAGTTGTCAGAAAGAGACAGAAGTTGTTACACTGCCATTCAGATCTTGACAGTTCCTTTGCAATTATATATTTCACGCTTATATAAAGACTATTATAGCATGTGACAAGTTATAGGTATAATACAATGTTGGGATGTATTAAAAGTGCCTATTCCCCCAGACTCTTTTATGACTGTCTTTCCTCGCCGTCTGCAAACTCCAGCTTCTGCAATTATACGACTGTTTTGATGTGTCTTTATTAAAGTGAGCCAATAGCAGTTGTCAGACAGTGATCATAGAATTAGGAGATATCTAGCGACACGAAGTTATCTATACGCGCAGAGGAATTATTTCTGATCATCAATTCAGTTTGGGTTCTCCGCTCAGACGACAGCTCGCGACTGGACAGTGTAAAACCAATGCCTTAGAACTGAAAAACAGTGTCAAACATGGCGGGAAATCTATGGCCACTTAGAGCGATCTAGAAAATAAACCCTGATGTAGTAATGCTCCTCATTCCTGTCTGGATACATGAAGCTTACACTTGTGTTATTGTTTAAAGGAACAACATCTTGTAATAGTCTAAGTACAAATTATCTGGTGTCGAAACTCAGTACTTAATGTTGCCTAGCGATTAACCAGTCTCCAATTAACAACAGCTTAATTACCATCACCAATTAGCTTAGCTTTCTTATTGAGAGGGTAGTGAGAGAGGACATTTAGCGCCATACTGTCTTGGTAAATATAGAGAACCAGCATACGTATGTGCTTAATCAAGAACTGTCTTATGATGTGAATAATACAAACTGTCGCCAATATTTTTGCATTATGATTATTAGTTATACAACATTACAAACACCTTCTCACCCCTAATGTTGGATCATCAGTGCGAAAGTTATTGAACAAGTGTGCATTTAATTTAGGTATGTCTTCTGGTATCTTACTGTATTATAATGTGAATAATCTGAACTAATGCGCCAACTCTTTGGAGTCTTTTGTATGCATTAAGCTAATATTGGATCTTTAGTGAGTCAGTTATTGAACAAGTGTGATTACAAAACATGTATAACCTTGACCTGACACTCTTGAATAAATTACCAAATAAGTGTTACATGATTGTGTACCTAATGGAAATGAATTTATATACCATCTTGGTACAGTTAATTATCTAACCTATCAGTTTCACAGTTCAGCAGATCCGGCATGTGTTCAAGAGTGTCAGGTTAATGTTACCATGCTATACCTCTTCCCATATCCCATCAGTAGTGGACAGGTGTTTTAATTACAGGTGTTGATGGCATAGTTCCACTGTTGCCTCACATGTATTGACACCTGTTGTTGCAAGCATGGAATTCTCACAGAAAGTCATGCCTATGCTATATTTGTACAGACTTTCTGTTTACATGCTGTTTGATGTTTCTTTAACAGTATCTGAGAGTGTTTATAAAATGAATGATCCATTTGAAAGATCTCTTTACATTGATGCTTACTGATAATTTTTTGTTACAACACTGTTTAAACTTACATGTATAATAATAGAAAAGTATGAGCTTAGTCTGAGCCTTGGTGGAGGTTTTGATGTCCATTTTAAGGTATTTATGAAAAACAATCATGTATTATAATCAAAATCACTATACCCGTAACTGTCAATTGTTTCTGAGTTTGATTTTGAATGGTCAAGTATCTTCTATAAAGCATGAAAATATAATGGACTGTACTGTGAAAATGGGACTTTGACATGTTGTATTTGTGGCTTTATCTAAGGTAACTCTAGCAAGGCAATTAATGTTCTTATTTCTCCAGCCTAGCAGGAAGTTGTCCATTAGTAGAAGACGTTTTAAGATAGAGTAAAGATATAGTACTCTCAGGTCACTAGATGATGATGACACTAGAATAGCTTCAGAAAGTAATATGTAGATTCTCGTGTTGTATGTTAAAAGTGCTCAATATGTGTTTATTGGACAATTTTGAAACAAATTAATATAATCAGAATATTACACCTAACAATTAAACATTAGAGTGTGCAAGGTCTAATATCTCACCTCAGTATGATAAACTGAAGAATTGTAGAACACAATATCAAACGTAGGAACAAAATGTACACCTAAGGATTGTTAACGAAATGGCCCCTTGATGTATTATTAGATATATGGAATACTTGTTTAAATCCATGTCATTTTTTACATCAGATTTGATGATACTTATGTACAGAGTGGTTTGTAAAATCTGGTTAATTTATGTACTTTATTAAACATTGTAGTTATTTCAGAGCTAGAAAACAAACAGAAATTAGAAATTGTGGTGATTGATTTAAATTTGAAGCAAAACACAAAAATTCTGATGCAACAACAACGCTTCGGAATTTTTACTCTTAGATTCACGTGACAGTTTCTATCAGCATGCAGAGAGTTTCCAGCAATGTTTTCTGAGAATGTGAACTTGTTTGACACAGCAGTGAGTCAGTAGTGTCTCCTGTACATGTGTAAGATCATTGGCAGTGGACTGTGTACCAATCAAGGCCATGTACTCACACCATCTTTGTTATTTGTTACAAGAATTCTACCATGAGTTATATAGCTGCACGAAAAGTTAACAATACATTGTCTTAGGCTTTACCCTTGTAACTTATACTCTAGATTTATTAATGCATGCAGAACACTGTCTCTGTATGGATGCCATATAATATAACAGTCTCTGCAGCTTTATGGTTATCGTTTCCATATAACACAACTATGGAACTCGCAATTTAAATTTTGCAAGATTTAAGAGAAAACATGATTTTTGGATCAGGATCTGGGATAGTGAGACAAGCACATAATAGACACTCCGATTGAGTCATAAACTACGCCTGGTGCCTGATTGGAGAGAAAATATGTCATGTACTTAAATACTTAGAACAAATTGGTGTTAGACGGTAATGTATCACCCTACCGTTGCAATGCATGCTGTATATGGGACAAATGTGATGCAATATGTTCTTGAGTTGTTTTCTGCAGCCTTGAAAAAAAGGCGACCGTGCAGGAAACTGAGCTAAGAGTCATTGCCGACTAAATGGGTGTCTTCTTAATGAGTAATGTAAGGAGGGAAGTGCAGTTTGCTTTGAAAGTTGTTTGAATGATAGTGTTATTATTGGCAATTTTCTTGTGTCAATTTCAGATGAGTGTACAAAGGCAGATAAAAGTTGTATGAATAGGGCAGAGCCTTTATCATTCTGCAGTAAATATTGGATCAATGCAATTTGTGTGTGCAGATTCCTGCAGAATGCTTGCCAAAAACCGGAGCGCTGCATGCAATCCCATGTAGCAATGTTCCCGTTACTGACATGGTGTTTTTGGTGTACGATATTTTATTGCTTCCATATATAGCAAAATGTAAGAGAGATGGAAGAAAAGTGAATAAAATGCCATATCTAGTTGTAACATCAAACAGTTTGGCTATTGGAGAAGATAACAGATAATTGTAGAAGCTTTTTAAATAAAATACAGGCAGAGCTTCTCTACAAGGTGGATTTCTATTTCTAGCAGTTAAATTTAGAAATGAAAGAAACGCCGACATCCCCCGAAGTTGTTTTTGAAGTTGGTTAATTGTTTGATAGTCATTGACATTTCTGCAACCACAGAGTTTCCAAGGTTACGGCTATGTGCAGTGCATCTTTGATTAACTTTATTTGATAAACTTTACTTGTGCAAAAATGCTGACACTCGCGATCATTATGTTTGATTATCAATTTGTGAAGCACTGTCATTTCATCTGGATCAATTATCAATCAATTTATCCTGAAGTAAAATGCTTTCTCGGGGATGGTGCACGTAGTTATGCTAACAATTCAATATGTTGTCATCATTCTAATTCTCACCAGTCAATATGTGTGTATTTATCTTTAACTGAGAAAATTCCTTGAAAAATCAAATGTGTTTTTTTTCTCTATCATTCATATTTACCCACTGTCACATGCTTTGAATTGTATTTGGAGCATGGCCAGGGTGTAAATTGGTTAGCTGTGGAAGGAGAGTATTGAAGAATGTGAGAGATGTGTAGTAGGGAATGAGTTTTTAACAATACTGTGTTGGCTGGAACCCTGCTTTCTCTGTTGGATCCACCCCGATCTCTCTCCCTTCTCTTCTCTGCTATCTGTCAACATGTCAGGCTTTTTGTTTCTTCAACATAAGGAAGGGCAATGGGAGAAAAATTTAGATAATGTCAGAAACCTGCCAAAACATTAGTCTTGGTGATTTATCATAAACATGACGGGGTGGTGGTTTTTACAATGGCAATGCTTCTGTTGTATAAATTGGTCATCTACTCTGATGAATCTTTTGATAGATAGCAGTGATTAAAGTACAGTTCAAGAGGATAGATAGCAGTGATTAAAGTACAGTTCAAGAGGATAGATAGCAGTGAT
>ENA-OREC01000920-OREC01000920.1-marine-metagenome-genome-assembly--contig:-NODE-920-length-13481-cov-13.929349_pt1 | contig 13481 bp, 5 predicted proteins | sample MGYA00248626_ERZ508543 | MGnify/ENA primary metagenome ERZ508543 (study PRJEB26211, sample SAMN05518279) | marine metagenome | isolation source: Puget Sound, Washington, USA | host: Bankia setacea... | reverse complement strand
GTGCTGGTTTTAGTTCAACTAGTGCTGGTTTTAGTTCAACTAGTGCTGGTTTTAGTTCAACTAGTGCTGGTTTTAGTTCAACTGGTGCTGGTTTTAGTTCAACTGGTGCTGGTTTTAGTTCAACTGGTGCTGGTTTTAGTTCAACTAGTGCTGGTTTTAGTTCAACTAGTGCTGGTTTTAGTTCAACTAGTGCTGGTTTTAGTTCAACTGGTGCTGGTTTTAGTTCAACTGGTGCTGGTTTTAGTTCAACTAGTGCTGGTTTGTGTCACTGTTGTTTACATACTACACTGTAAAGTAGCCTATTATAAGCGCACACTTCATTGGTTAAATATACCCCGTCAAACTTGGTTAAACATAACTCGACAACGGTAAGGTACAGTATCAACTATTAAAGTTCGTGTTCTTGCACGATTAAGAGCGATCAAAAACTGCAGATGTAATGCATGCAGTCGTTTGCCAACTATCTTTTAGTAATATAATAATAAAAATTAAATGGGTACATTTATCATGGTAGATTCATTTCTGATTTGCTTTGCGTGTAAACACGCCCATTGTTACCCGACATTAAACTATCACAAGGATATTAAATTTCACATTTAGCAGTGTAGTCTCGAGTACATGTATACGTAGACCAGGGAAAGTGATCACGTGGTGGTAAATCGGGGAATACATTGTTTAACATGTATGTATCTGCATAAATATAAGCAAGTGGATCCGACAACAAGTTTTACGACTTATAGTATCTGTCCTCTCCATATTTAGACCACGGCTGAAACAATTCAGACACGTCATCAAGTATGGCCGTTTGATAAATCCCTTAGAGAAAACTTTGCTGTTCTCAATTTCAATCTGATTTTCCTCGTGCGACACACATTGAAATGGAAACTGAACTGAATACTTGACAGCCCTATAATAAATCAAAGTGCTGCGGGCACTGTAGTATTCACGAACACTAACTGTTAACAATTTACGTACTAACAATATAACGTACTTTCAACAAAATGAAGTGCAATTGTCATTAACACTAAACGAAAAGGGGAAATGAAAGCTGGTTATAACAAAGAGTTTAAACAATATATAGTAGTCAAGAGATAGGCGTCGCCATTATGCATTCCCCGTTTTACTACAACTCGATGTGATCGTGATGTTCCCTTGTAGACAGAGGAGGACAAATGAGAAGGTTATCATGGTCAAAGCAATATGAACTATGTGTGTCGAAGGCAGAAAAGAAAACGATTCTATAAAAAAAAATGTTGTATAATGTGCAGTCTCAGTTTCTAGAAATCTGTGTTCTTACGTTTATTAAGAGAGATGAGCAAACGTAATTTTCTAAAAGTAAATGCATATAGTCGTCTGCCAAAGATCTTTTTCTGAATCTGGTTATAATAGTTATGTGGTAGATTGGGTGTATGCCCATCGTAATCCGAAATGGAATCCTTACAAGAAAACTAAACTTGACATTCAGCAGTTTATTTCGTCTTTTAAATTAAAGTGTACATATATGTTTAGATGTAGGTGGAAAGTAAGATGTACATCAAAGTCAAAGAAATGTGTACACTATGAGTAGACGGCAGAAGAGTATACGATTCTTAAAATAATATCCAATTTAAAGTACTTTTGTATTTGGTTTACTATTTCAGAATTTCTGGAGAACACCCACTTGTGAGCCGCTTGAGATTACAGTCATTACCGTCTAATGGTGATAGAAGACATAGGCAATACGTCAAATACATCAATACTTTCTTGAAACCATTTGGTAATGAACGTGTATATCTAGTTGGAAGCACGGGAGAAAACTCAAAGTTAAGATGGTCAACAGACGACGGAGACTCGGATTTTATATTTGTTTCTGGAAGATTTACCATTCCACAGGAGAACATTGTTACTAGAAATAACATGGACAGCTATGTTTGGATAAAGACAAGTCATCTAGAGAGTCCTAAGTTTTCTTTCACTAATCAAAATGAATATCTCCACCATGAGTTGTTGAAAACAGTGAGTGCTGATTTGTTCACTCTTCTACGAGGAATATACAAAACAATTACTCCTATCAATGACAGCACTCACATACGGGTAGGAACAGCTCTTAGATCTAAAGTTGGTTTGGCAACAGAAGAGTTTGAAAACCTGAGGTTCGACGGTTTTGCTAAAGAGGATGGACATGAAGTTGAAGTCTGTCCACGAGACCCTGGCCGAAGTGATACGCTAACTTTGTATATGCTAGAAAGATGGAAGAATTTAAAAAAAATTAAATCAGCTGACAAGAAGCTCATTTATAAAATATTGACTTTATTAAGTTCATTTAGGTTTCCTGGCTCAGGAGGGAAGTTTGAATATTTTGCTACTGTGGTTAAAGAAGCGTTAGATCGACCGCCAATCCAAAACATACTCAATAAAGGAACATGTACTTATTCGTTTCATAAACAATTGTATAGCTCGGCCTATTTTTTAGACACACCCAAGACAACAGACCCAAATATTAGTTCGAAAGAAGCGGTCAAAGCATATTACACAAAGAAACGGAACATGGATTTTGTACCTGCTTTGCGAGTTCAAGGTGTCTTACCAATCATGGATGCCTATCTTAACCGCGTCAAAGGAAACCAATGGCCAAGTCAAGAGCTTGCAAGTAAAGTACGTGATTCAGATGTTTTCATCATTGCAAGACTGGCACCAATTAATGCAGATGCTGAAAGAGATTTTCGACTGTCATTTAATATTGCCGAGGTGATGCTGGTTCAAAATTTTCCAAAAGGAGCGCACAATGTATTTATCATTATGAAATCATATTTAAAAGGGGCTTTTCGAAAAGAGTTTTTGAAAAGAAAGCTGAAAAATAAACTTATATCTTACCATATGAAAACTATTATACTGTGGATGTGTGAGGAACAGAATCTAGAGTTTTGGAAAGAATCAAACTTAGTATTTCAATTACGCACTGTTCTTATTTTTTTGCAAACGAGTATAAAACGTAAACGTCTTCGCCATTATTTTGTAGAAAGCAATTTGTACCTCGACTTTGAGGATTCAGATGTTGAGGTTATGTCTTATGTGATAAACGAGATTCTTGCAGATCCGTTAGGGTTCATTGACATCTTCTTTGAAATGGACAAAGACATCTCTGGTGAGGTTTGGTTGAGTTCCGACGAAGTGATGTACTTACACAGTTTAAAAAAGAATGGTTGGCGAGGTAAACTTGTAGACGAAGTTGAAGATGCTGTGATAGATTTTATTAGAGGTTTTAATGAAAGTCCCAGGAATGACGCCGATCAATCTCCGATTACAGCAGCCATATTGAATTCACTTGATATGTTCTTTGAAGAAGAAGCTGAAACTGAGTATCCACTTAAAGAGAACGACTTGGAATCCACGGAAGCTTTTCAATACAGAATTGCCAATGGGTTTATAAATGGTGCTATAGACGTGGATACTATGTATAGTATGATGTCTAACGATCCTACTGGACACCTTGTACTTAAATACATTGGTGGACATGATGGTCTTCGTATGTTTCAGGAACAGGCAAATGATGATATAAACCTCATTAGACAAAGACTACGAGAAGCAGTCGTACAATTCCTTCAAAACAAGGATGATGTTAAACCACAGCCAACGATTAAACTCACTCAACAAATAACAATATACGCTACTATTAAACGACTGTTTTACGGTAAACTTGTCTAACATTCAACATTTGAGATGTAATCTGTTATGAATCTTCTAGTGAACAATGATCTTAGTTGGAACACTCATATTGAAAATGTTATCAAAAATGTAACATATTTCTTTTCTTATTATCTAGAATTAAAGTATTTCTGTCTTTTCAAAACAGAAAACGGTTTTACAATGCTTACATTCTTCCCCATTTTGATGTTTGTTGTGTTATTTTGGGTAGTTGTACTTCAGTCATTGAAGACAAACTTGCAAAAGAGAGCAATATTAGATGTAGGTTTTACTGTTCCCTCAGAAACCATGTTTACTCAACTTAAATGAATGACATTTCCCGAACGAGTTGTTTACCCTAAAGCAATACAAATGCACAAAACAGTTTGTGGTGATGCACCTGGCTATTTAAAAAACGATTTTGTTTTTACATCTGAGATTCATTCAACATTACTCAGATCATCTTCCATTTTTTCAGCTTTATACACCAAGACCCAACACAGAATAATTTCGTAACTCGTTCATTTTTTTTCAGGCGCTTCAATTTGGAATTCTATTCCTGAGTACATTTAACTGCACCTTCTGTGAAACATTTCACATCTCTATATTTGGGATGGTATAAACAATCTTCCGTGTCCTTAATACTATAAAGTGTGTGCCTTTTCATTATGTACATTTACTAGTATCACTTTATAATGTTGTTTGTAATGTTCTTGTATTTTCCTTCTTATAATTGTTCTTCTTGTTTTTGTTTTGTGTTTGAGGTCCTTACGGCAGATTGACAATTGTCAAGTAAGCATCCTCGTTAAATAAAGTCTCTATTATTATCATTATCGATGGTATTTCAAACAAATATACGTGATACTGTTAACTTATTTATAATCAACAACTGCGTCAGACAGGGGATCGGACACAAGTTGTCACCAGGTTAGTAAAACCCTTACCACTTACACGAGACAGGACAGACATACCGTCAACGTGTGTTGGTTTTACAAATAAAATAGAAATATGTCGCATTAAAGTGACAATGATCAACTAAAAATAAAAATAAAGAATATTAAGACACCAGTAAAGGGTGTGGTTCTTATTTTGAGGTAAACACTTAAAAGGTTGCTACAAATGGCACAACTAGCTTGCATTAAACTATATTTATACAAGGATAGCGCCTGAAAACTATAATAACAATGACCAACAATTTAACAGACATGGTGTTCAATGACAGTTTCTACCTTGACCTACGCGCCTAGATAGACTTGCATTAAATGCGAGTTCTTCTTTCTAAATTCAAGTATGTTGTTAGGACATATCGTTTTAGTGTTAATACCTAGCTTAAACACTTGTGTAACATAATATTAACTTCATTTCTCTGTCAAATTATATAATTGATTCAATTTAACAAACATTTAAATTAAAAAATATACGTAATCATTACTAACTCGATATATCAAATTACATGTATAAGGTTGATATTTATGACTAAATCGTGTTTCTAAATTCTAAACTCAAATAAATAGCTGGAGGAGCGTGTTGCTTGGCAAGATATGAAACTATTGTAGGCAAATTCTGAAATTGCAGATTTAAATAAATAGATTTATTTTACCTCAAAGCAAGAATCACAACCTTTAACTCTTACTTACAGACTGGCTGATATAACATGCACTTATTTAATAAGAATTTACAAGGTTATGCTGTATGAAAAGTGAAGCATCCTCATTATATTCAAAGCCTTTTAAAAATTGTTCAAAAATAATAGAAATGAAGTAAATTAAATAAGCCAAATTATAATAAATTAGCCTAAGTAAAGTAAAGGAGCCAAAGCAGAAACAAGTATCCACATTGAAAGTATAAATCTGAGATAAGTCCTGCTGTCCCTGTTATTCTCCTCCCAACAATACAATTGAAAACTGATTTGGTTTTCCAGGCTTACAAATGACAATTTCAATAGGGCTATATCTAAATAAACATTAAAACAATAAACCTAAATATCTAACAGTATCTCACATGGAGCTCAAATGACATGAAAATCACAATCTCTTTTGGATGGAGTAAAGCAATTGTCCAAAATATCTTTCAAAGTACCGGTAAGACAGCTGAGGTTATAGAGACCCAACACTTTCAGTCCCAAACAGAACATGTACTTCACTCTCTGTTTTGGTGTAAACGCGAATTTGGCAAGTCCCTGGAATGACCGGCCTTCTTGTCGATCTTTCGTGTTTCTTGTAAAAAAAAGCGGCTCTATCAATTCTACGTTCCACAGTTCTTCCTATCACACAAACATAAACACACAACCAAAGACTATCATCAGTCTAGTTCTTCTGGTCGTACAGGATGAGTCAATGGTATAATTGAAGTGTTATTCACATCATGAGACAAAGCCTTCCGCATATCTGAAAGAACAACACAAAGTGGTGTGAGCTGTCAACGACTATAATAAAGGGACAAGTCAGGATGGTTTCAGCAAATTTTAGTTTGGTTAAGGTCATTGAAATGAAATAAAAATAGATCAATGCAGTGGATAGCATAAGTACTTGTCATCTTTAAAACATTGTTTCAGCCACTTTCCTGTATTACCATTACCACACAAGTAAATAACGTATGTCTACTCTTCTGTGACTACACTGTTATAATTAACACAGTACATGTCAGTGGGTAGATAATGATAACACAGAGGATAAAAACACAATTGTTTCACTTCTTCCATCATTGCCTTTCGATCGATATCTTTTATTCAAGTTTTCATGAAAGGAAAGATAGGTGTTCGCATAAAAACACTTAACTAACAACAGAAAACATTGTTATAAATAGCCTGGGTACCGAGGATGAGTTGGCAATGCTTTATCAAATATGAAAACTACAGTTCATGAAAAGAATGTTGTTTAAACCTGTAACATAACTCTTTATAAAACATGTGACCTTCTTGTTAGTATTTGAAACCACACATGAAAACTTTAAACAATCTGGGTATTTATCATTGGACAAGGCAGCTAGAGTTTACAATTGGTCCAACACCTAAATGTCTTAACAAAAACACTTTGGGTTAGGGTTCGGATTAACATTCATTTAAGCAGTGGACCAATTGTTTATGTGCTCAAACAAGGCTACGTACCAAAAGCATCCTCATCCACATCCCCTGAGTAGTATTCTATAACCCTTCTGTATACACTGTAGCCAAACTTGGTGTACATGTCCACTGCTACCTTGTTGGACACCCGCACAAACAAATCAACAAAATAACATTGTTTTCTGAAAAAGAAAGAGAGTAACATTTTGATAACATACTTCATTGTTTATTGTAAATGAAACGACCAATTTCTGAAGAACTATACATGTTTTCCCGTCATGTGCATACTCTCTGGATTTTGGTGGATTACGTTTGTTACCTGTTTCAGCTGAGAGAAAATTTTGATTAGCTGTAACTTACTATAGGTGAGGTTGTAGACAGTTAGGAGCCAGACGTCTTTTCAATGTATGTGTTTGACCCCTTACAGTGCTGGCGATTGGGTTTTCTTAAAGTAATACTATGCCCATATTTGATATTAAAGACAATGAATAAACGTATAACAGACAGTTAAAAGTAGAAAGTCTGAATATACCCTTTGTACATTTCTGAAAATGAAGTTTAAATATTCATGGAAATTTGTCGAAGTTAAACAAGTTTCCAGATATTTACAATGATATGCATAACTTATAGATCGGTGAATGTTGGACGGGAGCGAAGTGTCCGCAAACAAAAAAGTGTTACGGTCTGTATCTAAAAACGAGGACGTACGCATCAGTTAATACATGTAAAGGGTCTTTTTAAAGTTGTTTAAAGCTCCTGTATCAATATCGTACAATTTAAAGAAAATGTTCAGATGCGCTAGGTATATCTTTAACAGTAACCAGGGTGACCTGGTTTTTATGTCTTGAATCAGGAGATTCCCGATCACAACAGGAGGGTTGGTAAGCAAGCTTGTCTAACTTGTAGCTTACTTTTCTGAGATCTCTTCCAGATTAGTCATAAGTTTGCCAGCCAGACCCAGACGTCGATACTCTGGAGCCACTGTAAGAGCTGTCACATGACCATGCCAGAGCTCTCCACTGCCTTCAGCTTTACCCATTACTGTAAAAGCAAGAACAGAATAAATAAATATAACATAAGTTCAATATAGACAGTTACATGAGGTAGTTTGATCAGTTTAGAAATATTTGTTCACTAGAAGCAGGTCCTTCATTTAAATCAAATTCACTGAAAGAAAAACTGATCAGAACTCTCCATATAAAGTAACAGTCTATTAAAGGTATACAGAAAATAAACATACAGTATCAGCATATCTAATTATTTTATACCCAATTAGATTATAGCTTTAACAGCGATTTTAAAGAATTAAATTCATTTCCAAATAGCACAAGAGTTCTAACCCATATTAATAATGGTCAAATGCCAAATAATGCATACACAATTTGAACCATTTTTACCCTATGAATTAGTGTCCATTATTATCTTCTAAAAAGTGTTTTTAAAACTCAAGATGTGGACAAACTTTGGTTAGCGTACTAAGACGTTTACAATAACATGACTTACTGTATCCCATGATTTCTCCAGACGCTGATTCAGCGATCTGAAAATATTCTGGCCAATGTGCCAAATACTGCATGTAGAATGGCAATCCATACTGTGAACAAGCTGTAAGGAAATTGTTTATGATACCATTCAATATTAAATATTTTGTTTTGTTCTTCAATTCAATTCTTCAATTCAAGTTGTAACATTCTTGGTCTAAGATCTATATACATGTATAGGTAATTCATTATACTAAGAGTAACATTTTACTGTCGTGAGTATTTGATGGATATTAAATGTTGTTTGATTTTTTTTTAAAAAGGCGAGTTTTACAATCGTTTTTCATAGCGTGCTAATATTACGGGAGATATCAGAACGAGGCGGCCGATGTATTGACCAAATCGCGGCCTATAGAAAATGCGCTTGGAAAAAAACAGTTGCACTTTGGAAATTGAATTTTGAGAAACTTTTATTTTTTTTACATTAAAGAAATAAACATGTATTAAAAAAGAAAGAAACGCCTGTCATCAGGATGTGTTATTATAATTCTAAAAAAATATGTTGTAAGTAGAAAAATGGCTTAAAGAGTGACGTATGTGGTGTGTGTAGTAAAAATGTGTATCTGGGCCAAGGACATTTGCACTATATCAGTTCTATTCACACACTAGACATCAGGGGGCCATTCTATCAAACTTCTTTCGAACTTTGCAAGTTTTATGTAAATATTGTGCGTACGAAGTTCTTAAAAAAAAAATTACAAGCGTTTTATCAATGGCTTCGTGCAAACAAATTATTGCGTAGGAACAAAATGTTCGTACGCAATAGTAACGATCAATTTATTTCTGATAATAACCAGTCAAACTGCGGACGTCATTTTGCCGTGTTCCTGTCAAACCAGTTTGCGGACGTTATTGGGATGAAAAATAAGGCTGTACAGCAACCGTTTCAACACAAAGGTTTCATTAATTGATGAGGAAATCTACATATGTCACTTGTGTCAGTTTTTCTTCAACACACCATGAAGAATATGCAGAGTTATAACGTAACGTAAGCAAATTTGTTTGTCGGTCATTATGTTTGTTTTGACAACAACTCATCTGCGCTATTAATCGTGTTGTCATGACATTTGTGTTTGTCAGAAAACATCATTTCCAAAGAAAAAATCTTCAGATCACTAGCTCACGGGTTTTCTATAAAATATTTGGAGATTAAAATACTGCTTTAGATGGAGTAATACTAATGTTAGAAAAGGTTAGTAGTATCTTATATCAGGTAATGGATATACCGGTACATGTATATGCTACTTAATAACTATAAAATCAGGTATTTTCTCTATGTATATTTTGTCAAAACACACAAATTACATTACTGACCAAAGGTTACTTAATCCAATCATCGACAGCCCACATATGAACACATTAAATTATGCCTTCGTACTGGTCAAGAAATCCGACAAAGTGCTCAATTTAGCGCTAAAAATCACAAAAGTAGGCTGGTAAAACATGATATTATTTATGCTTTCTGCATGGTTATAAAGACTGTGACTTACACATACTTAATGAGTTGGTAATACTCTATAAAATGGTGCTTCAATGGGGACATTCTGTTAAGATTTACGCCGACTACGGCAAAAACAGTTTGGACAAAATCGCTATATTTTCAATAGCTACACATCGACTGCCTCATTATCGATTCTTTGTCGCTGTCAAGTCTAAAACACAACCCTATTCTAAATCGATTGGGAAAGGGGTCTATTGTAGATAGAACATGTCATTGGAATTAAAAACGTTGACATTGTGTATATGGTTCAGTTGACTTAAACAATCAACACACATCAGACTCCAACAAAATAGTATGATTTCACATTTAATCTAATTAAGCACTCTGACATGTGTATTCTTATTTATTGTATATTTCAAAAGGATACAGTCTCTGTCAATGGGTCCAAGTTCCTGAAAAATGAAATAAAAAATGATATTAATTATAGTGTCACTTGTTAAAAATAATGAAAGTTAAATAATCAACTGGAGCATTAGTCATGACAAAAACTGACAACGACTGACGGTAGTCAAGTCAAAATTTCGTGTTCATATATTATCATAATCATATTGTTAGACAAATTATATCAGACTCTCAAACATTATTTCCGAGAAAACTTTTCGAGAAGAGTCACATGACTGATATGTCAAGTTCATCAAACGAAAACAAAGCCCACATACGGAACCTTTCGGTATTCATCAAGAAAGAGTTGAATATTAAACAAAATGCAATTACCCAGAACCCAGGTTATCACTAATGTTTTATAGCTTTATACTGAATTTCAAATACCAAAATCCAAATATATTGGAATTAAAACACACTGCATTCTGTTATTATACATGTGTTTAACATTAGACCTTGAAAGTATTTAAAAATATATATGTATATATATATGTTATTTTGTGTCAAGAGTCAACAATGACTTGATCACATATATTTGTAAATAATGTGTTTATATGGAAATAAACCTTCTGTTCTGTTCTGTTCTACACCCTCAGGCAAATCTACATTCATTATCCTAGTTTAATACACAAAACAAATCATCACATAGAAGATGTGATAAAGGTTTGCTCCCGGAGTTTTTGGTAATTTCACCATACAAAAGATATCCATTTTCAGGGTATTATACTGTTTGAGCAACTCCCTACCTGTATGTTTCTTTATTCAGTTGTAACTTCATAGTTAGAATTTTAGATGACAAGTGATTTTCAATGTGTAGCGTAATATGAAATACAACCAGTGTGAAATAGCACAAGATAAATTACTTTCATGACCTTGAATTGTGCAGCACTGGAGTGGACCTTCCAGTTGTGTTTCTAATAGAAAGGCATAATTTGTTTTTTTCTTTTTTATTACAGATTTGAATGGTTACTTTAAAAATATTAGTTATAGTAAAAAATATTTACTGAAAATTAATGTGGAGTAACCTTAAGATTCAAATGCGAGAACTAAATTCAATTGAAATAAAACAAAATTCAGGACCACTTAAACATTTGCAGGAATAAATCATGGTCAATTGTCTACACATATTGGATTTAAAAAAAAAGAAACTTTGATAGCAGACACATTTTTAAAAGAGTAGTTAGTTTAAGATGAGTTTGTTTTCATTTTTCAGACAAAACAAGACGACTACCGGAGATAACGTGGGTCATTTAGTGTTGTTAGACATAAATAACACGATATAAGCACACAACTCTACTGTCATTAAAGCAAAAAAATTCTATTAGACTAAGCACATTTATTTAGATCACTTAAACAAGTTTTAAATTGTTGCCATGATCATGTGTTGCCAATATTCACAACTGACTATAGTAGACTATGTTAACCAAACTGGCTACAAAGCTGTTAACAATACAAACAATGTTAAAGCATAAATTATGCACAAATCAGAATGTGTGTTCTTAATAAGCATTTGTAAACAAATCAGAATAATAAAAAAATACATTGTGAAACTAACTGTAGAAAGAAATTGTTAAAGTTATCCAAGCTATATAAAGTCAACTATGTAGAAACAAACATGAATAACATGTACAAACTACTATGCATAAAATAAAATGACCATGATGAAAAGCGTAGCATCGTGCATTCCGTTATGTCAACTAAGTTTTGAAAGACTGTACTCTGTTCAAGTACCACGGCGACATCGCGAAAACAGGTGAAAAATCGTCTTTACTTTGTCGTTTTTAATCTGATACTTATACCACAGTTTTCAAGTCATCTAAATGAAAATTGTTATACAAGCAATGTATCTGAGCAACCCTAATTAGAGGAGACAGAGTTGATGATAGAAGTCCCTTCAAAAACTTGGTGATCGGAAGACCCGACAGACACTCAAAGAATCTATCTCTGCCAACCAGTGCTGTCTTCAGTAGACGATAGCTCTCGAATGACTTGCATTGTACATGTACCAATATGTGCATTAAAGATTGAGACATATTGTATGTTTTTTGTTTATTTTAGTATACCTGCTGTATAAATATGTCTAAATTATACTGACAAGTGAAGTTTATGTACGGACAAGTAGACTTTTAGGTTTGGTTGTCCGTGGACAAGTAAGATTTTCTCAGATTTCGCCACCCCTTGTCATGTGACTTTATTTATTTTCAAATGAGGAAATTCCACTGTGTTGTACATTACACGTTGTATATATTTAGTATGGAATATGGTATGTGTTTTGTTAATTGAATAAGTATTAATGGGTAAACATTGTTTACAGACATTTTAAAATCAAATGATTTGATGCTGCATTTGCCTTGTTGCCTTTAGTTGTGAACTGCTGATCATCTTTGGTCGTCTTGTGCATTACAAAATACAACATATGAACAATGCACTAAAGTGAAAAACAATCAGTTTTATGCAACAGCCAATGAAACAGGTGTCAGTCAAAATAAATAATGGTGGCACACTCGTACTCATTGACTGCACTTTTTTTTTAAACAAAGAGGACATTCTCTTTCCTCCAAACAGGTATATTTTGAATGGAAACAAAACAGTTTATTTAATATGATCTATTTACTACTAGAAAAAGTAATTAGATATGCACAATAGCCGGTTGATTTCTTAGGGCCGTCGAAACTGGTGACACTAGGAAGTTTTATTTTTTAAACATCACTATTGAACACAAATATTAAAAAATATTTATATATTCATTTTGAACCGATGACGTATACATATGTATCTAGTTTAACAAAGAGTTCTATTGAAAATAAAACCACCCTTGACAACAAATAAAAAGGCCTTTGTGGACTAGAACGACTGGGCCGTCATGGATTTGGGCCGGCTTACCCGTCGCATTTTTAACAACAACATCTTAATTATAAATGATACTTTAGCAAATACAGTACATCATCATTAAATCCTACTTACACATTATTAAAATTAAACAAGTCGTCACACGTGAATTGTCTAATAGTTGTCATATTTCCATAAAAATCGTAAAAAATGTGTCGACCGTCTTCTTCAATAGTTATCTCCCCTGATGTGGGAATGGTTCCCTGCTTTCAATCAGGCGCAGAATCCCTACATGTCTCCTGGTTAAGTCTAAGTTGCTGCTGATTACTGGTAAAACCGGTGCACACATGATGACGGGTATGTCTATTATAGGCATATTACCACGGATCTATATAGGTCCGTGATTTACCCTGTATCCAGATATTGGCGGTTCTAACTTCTGTGTCACTGATGTGGAAATGATTGAAACCTGGCCGTCTCTTCTGTCCGTATTTCGGTAGCGATC
>ENA-OREC01000919-OREC01000919.1-marine-metagenome-genome-assembly--contig:-NODE-919-length-13481-cov-15.093032_pt1 | contig 13481 bp, 5 predicted proteins | sample MGYA00248626_ERZ508543 | MGnify/ENA primary metagenome ERZ508543 (study PRJEB26211, sample SAMN05518279) | marine metagenome | isolation source: Puget Sound, Washington, USA | host: Bankia setacea... | reverse complement strand
CATCAAGGGATATAAACAATGACAACTTTACATAATAAGGGAAACCGAACACATCAAGGGATATAAACAATGACAACTTTACATAATAAGGGAAACAGAACGCATCAAGGGATATAAACAATGACAAATTTACATAATAAGGGAAACCGAACACATCAAGGGATATAAACAATGACAACTTTACATAATAAGGGAAACCGAACGCATCAAGGGATATAAACAATGACAACTTTACATAATAAGGGAAACCGAACACATCAAGGGATATAAACAACACATGAAACAATATCAACTATGTGGAATGTGATATATGCGGCGATGTTGTATCAACAAATTATTTTTGTATAACTCAAATGTCTTATTTTCTGATTATAACAATATTAAAATCACGATCAGTGTGCATTGATTGTTGCAAATTTGTTTCAGTTGAATTTATTGTAGTTGTGTGTATGTGCCTGTGTCGTTGTCTTTTATGTTCGTTTTCGTATGAGCTGACAACATACATGCATGGTTGCTATGTATATAGGCTTCTAATAGCTAGTATGATCTGACAACATATGTACATGGTTGCTATGTGTAAAGGCTTCTAATAGCTAGTATGATCTGACAACATATGTGCATGGTTGCTATGTGTATAGGCTTGTAATAGCTAGACTCTAGTTGACAAACAGAGGAACTAAACGAATACATATAAATATTTATATGTTTGTTATCAATTTAGATCACTATCTTCCCATTCACAAAGAATACACAGCTACATGTGCATATGAAAGAGAATCAACAAGCCGACGAAGTTTACTGTCACAGATATAAAAGCAAGCTACATTCTATTTTAGGTATCTTTGCATTCCTATTCGACACGCATGTATTGAAGAACTGCACAACTTTACCAGGGTGTGATCTACCAATAGAAGCAGTCCATATCGAACTTCACAAAGTACTTTGAACACTATAATATCTAAATGTAAACAACATAAGGAAAAGGAAATGAGACACTATACACAGCAAAGAGAAGAATAAAATGTCCTTCCCTTGTAGCGCAAACTTTCAAAAAACATAATCAAAGGATAGAGCTAAAAACGTTGATTTTTTACTAATCAGAATTACACTTCCTCTTCCCTAACATTGCAAAATACAAAAGCTTTATACAACCAAACAGGAATATATTCAGACATTTAAAGCTTGGTTATTGCCCTTGATTTAATAATGTTATACTGCTTTAAGCTTGATTTTTGTTTACGTTTCATTCATACAACATCCAAGCCACACACATATTACATGATACTCACTACTCATACTAATGATACTCATATCCTGTAGGATAAATGAATCTCATTGAGGTTCTTATCCAAAAAGCAGAGTTATTGCCCTTGAATTACAATAATTAAAGTATTTTCAAATCAGGCAAAGTTAAAGAGTAAACTACAAGGTAATTACAGGAAAAACACAATACAATTATTGTGTCACATATCATATTTCGAAAAACAAAATTGTTTAAATAAAAGAAGAAGGATCAATGATTGTTTACGCGAAGTCTCGTTGAAATAGAATACATTTTAAATTGTTCGCCCTTTGACGCGAGTAACGTACCCCCTTACCTTAACGTTAAATGGTGTACGTCTACACTCAATAATCGTAAACGGGCATCATGTGGATACTCACTTATTATTTAACGTTTATTTTGAACAGTCGATCAGGTGTGTGTTGACGGAGGGTGTTTTGAACAACAATGAAACTGCCTTGATTCATCAACAGTTCAAACTGTATTCATTAAAATGACATAACAGCATGACCCAAAGGAAATATTCAAGCACGATAGAGGAACCAAAGATTTATATGTAAAATGTGATTTGAACATCTCAATTAGAAATTACATTATGTACACACAACATGTTGCATAGTATGTGTAATTGACAACTTGAACACTACTCCGTTAACCCGATGGCGTATTTCCAGTGGCATGTTTCCTTTACACTCTAGACTGGAAGACATTCGGATGAACATATGTTTAAACTGCTATTGGGATCACCAAACAGTTCAGACCGATGCAAATTATCTTCAAACATACAATTACTTTTTCTGAGAAGAATCACAATACATGTCTCAATAATATTGTCACGTATTGTAATTCAAACCATCTGTGTTAAATTGTAACATCGAACATTCCTATTTCTTAACTTCGAAATGTAATGCACACAAAGAAAGTAATCACTATACTTGGTCCCTCCTCTTCAGTGTACACTTTGTCTTTGATTGGTACACGTATGGTTGGATGTGGTACACAGATTACGTGGTCGGTACAACCAGGAAATGTGTAAATGGTACGCAAAAACAAGACCAGCCCAAGTGTGTATCTGACAACTGTTAAAGCAGTTTATGCTAAGTATATAACTGTACAAATGATCCTTGATATATATTAGCAAATGCTTTCTTGTTGACTTGAATTTAGATACCATTTTTGCAAAACAAACTAAATCATTTCGATTGCACACTGACAAATACTCACCGTACTTGACTTATCCTCTCTATCTGATGTAATTATATGTATATGATTGGTTACAAATATGACTAGATGTAACCTCAAAGCTAATTGGTCGTTAACACGGGAAATATTTTTGTGTATCCTTATATGCAAGTTTTCAATTAACAACGAGAACAGCCCAGCTTTATATCTGGGAAATAAACACTTAGTTTTAAACATATAACATGAATTTCAAGAACGACTAGCAAACGTTCGTTCGATAGATGCAATAATGGTATTACTTAATCGAAGGAAAGGAACAATCATTCTTTTAAATTCATATTATCAAAAGACAATTGACATACACTTATAGTTTTAGATATATAGGTATGGGAGATATAAATGTAATTAATCATTGTCAGGAATATGTAGGTATACTACAGAAAACAATATGTGGTATTGTGTGATGTACACATATAAAGTTAACTGCGAGTGTGGTACGCCTACAAAGTGGTTTTATCATCGCGTGGTATACACAATGGAGTGGGACGACTACGGCCGGTTGAAGGTGCTATGTCGTTGCAATAGAGGTCGATCTCAGGGCCTGCGCATTCCGTAACCTACATAAGCACATTGAAGAAAACACAACAACTTGGTTCATCTTAAAATATAATTGTTCACGGTTTGTTCTTTATCTACTGACACGCTCACATATATTGACAAAAACAATGAAACTGGAAACAACACAGCAAACGTCTGGATAACGAGCATGGTACAAACTCCAATATCCCTCAATAATGGTTACAGTTTAAACCACCTGCAGACGGCTATTATCTCTACTTTGGGACAATATCGTGCTAACAACAGTTTGATATAAATTAAAAGCTATCTTAGTGTTGGTGTGGACTAATTGTTTTAGCATAATTTAACCTTAAACTTGGCTTAATATTTAAAATGTAACCGACCTTTCTTTGTTGCTATCCTTTAACAAAGTTCCAATCTAACTCAACAACTCTGTCTCTGTTTTGTTTCTTTTTAGCATTAACACTTTTGATAAGCATTTTATAATCAACTAACTATACAGAAGCAAGTAAATTTACGACTTCCAGTAAGGATAAAAAATATTCCAAAACGTTATGTCGTTATTAAAACACACTAAATGGATATAATACGTTCAATATATGATTGCTGGTTGCCAACATCAGTGAACTAATCCATGGATGCACATTAGACACGACGCGTATTTGTTTCTGTTTTTACAAGATAAAAGAAGGATAATTCATGCTGCCAATCTTTTCAATTCAACATTTACCCATGACTAAAACTACTAGTTGTCTAGTCTCGTTATTTGCACTCGTATGGTATTGATTTTTTTAATGTGTTTCCCATATTGGACTTCATCCAAAGTTAATAAGACACATATATACTTAAGACCATTGCTTGTCACTAGCTGTGTTATGATGACAAATAATAGTTTATGTTTGGTGCTGTTATACTTTCTGATAAGTATCGGTGGAAACACGGCTGTAAGTTCTACACGATATACTTTATTGTCCTTTTTATTTAATGTGGTGTTTTAAATGTTTTATTTAAATGGTATGTCTATCAATTTAAAAAAAATAATTAAGAAACGATTCTACACTCTTGCAACATTCAGTTGATCGAAATGTGTTCGTCCAGGCATAGTTTGGATTTTGAAAGTTTGAACACGTTGCAAAGCACATGTAACACTTTGCCGCGGCAAACTAGGGTCAGAATAACAATATAAAATGTATAATTAGTACATCAACATTAGTACATGTTTTCGTTAAAAGACCGTTTCATTTCTTTCGACTTTTATTTTATAACAACAGTTTTGTTTATGGTGTGATAAGATAATCCCCCCAAAATTAATTTAATAATTTAGGTTTCCTATCTACATCAGTCAGTGGTAATGTTAATGCTAAACTACCATAAGTCACTGTAATTCAAAAGTACACTTGACTCACGCAATATTGTTAAACTTATTTAATCTTAAAGTTGTTACAAGAAATGATCACTGTTGCCAAACATAAAAAAAAAACATTGTCCTCTGTATGTCCGCTATGCAATCTGCAACAAAACCACTTGTGTTTTTGTATTCATAATACCAATTAAAGTTATATATTACTCACCAACAATGGAGTGATTACAATGGTTGCACAATAAACACTGGCTGCTATAATATAAAATGATTATACTCACAACAACTTCCATCTACAGCGATTAATAAACGGAATTAACACACTTGAGTTTCATCCCAACACAACGCAATTAATACACACAGTGGACAAATGACAATGTCACACATGTTATACTTTGTTTAAACATTTTTTTTGTCGGAGGATGAGAACAAGAGAGAGAGAGAGAGAGAGAGAGAGAGAGAGAGAATGAAAAAAGGGAAGGGACTCAAGGAGAGAGAGGGTTAGATTTACTTAGATTTAAGAAAGGCTGGACCAGAGTCCAATGTCATACTTGTTATATACTTGTACCGGAACACATAAACACGCGTTGAGTACATGCTTTTGCCAGGGAAAACTAGTTCCTTAACATTCACACTGATTGGCTAATAGTTCCATTTACATATATTTATTTATAAACAAAGAGGATTGGCTATACTGAGAACACAGGTCTTGACATACTCAACATATAGCTCGCTTAGCTTCATGTACTCCGGATGGTCATGTTTCGGTTGACATTGGTGCTTATGGTATATTACGCACGTGATCAAATATGGCTGCCACTATTATATTACAGATACATCATGGCTTACATATGGTGTTTGTCAGGTGGAGATGCAATAACGCTGTAAATTAGATTAAACACATTTTCTACCACCCTAGTCATTGGTAAGGACAGGTTTTTGCTATTCAAGCGTTAAGTTGTCTGGCACAAAACGACTTCAGACTTTGCTCATCATTACTTGACCCATTCTCTCAAGTGTACAGGTTTGTCTTTGATTGGTTAACATAAGTAGTTGGTGGAATATTACAGTTTAATGGTTGTTGTACCAGGAATTATTTATACTATACCCTTATATAAAACATGCCTATCTACAATAAGACCCGCCCTTTTCTGTAGTGGACGAAAGTAAAAGTTGCTTTTGCCAAGTATATAAAGGGCACCATTTTTTCCAGAACGTTTTGTAATCAACAAATATTCACCTATACAAAGGGTCAACGCTTTAGTGTTAATTGTTACTTAAATCAAAGAACAGAACTACTTATTCCTGAAAAAGTAATCCAAATCTTTAAACGAAGTGTGGCCAAAGACAGGAACAGAAATCTAACCTAACAGTGATTGATAGGCATGGGAGATATAAATAAAGTAGTCCATGGTAAAGGTTGCAGGTATGTTACAGAATACAACTCTGAGAGCGGTGTGATGTACACATACAAAGTTTTTTGTATATGTGGTCGGGCTAAACAATTGGAATACCATCTCGTGGATTGCAAGATGGAGTGGTACAACGGACGTTTGCAAGTGATATGTCGTTGCACTAGACATCGAGCTCAAGCCAAACGCCTTTAACAACCTACATACAAACATTGGCATTGGCGGAAGCATACCAACTTCACATTGGGTTTCAACTTCTATATCTACTGACGCGCTCTCATATTTTGGCATAAAGAAGATGAAATTCTAAAGTAGCACGTTACACACTCCGACGCTCCTCAAACATGGTTACTCAACATACAATAACACCTTCCGATGGCTATATATCTGCGCTGCAAGGCAATATAGTGTTTATAAGTGGATCAACAACATGTTAACGTAAACCATAAACTAATTTAGTACCAGTGAGTAGTAATTGTATCACAATGAATTAACATAACAATTGTGTTGATATAATATTAGCACTATGTCGTTTTGTGGACTTTATATACACGTTTACAAAGTTCCAATCTCACTAATCAATGTTGGCACTGTTTAGTCTTTGTAGCACAATTACTTTTAGCATGCGTAACGTACTTAATTCTACTGTGTTCATAACTTCTCAATTCAGTCAACACGTTTTACAATGTCGCAGACAATGTGGAATTCAAATGGACTGTACACTGCGTATTTAGAATCGTAAAACATTACAACAACAGTTGGTGTGGAATATCAATGATACTGCCATTTTGTTTGAAGTGTTATATGTTTTCCATTCTTTGCAGGTATACATTATCACTACAGTGTACTTAAAATTCTACAAAACGGGTATATGTCACCAAGCCATGCATGCACTCACTACACGATCATTTTCAGTTTATGTAGTTTGTTTTAAAAGAAACATGTATTTTAAACAGTGCCACTATCACATATCTTCGCGACTTTTTCTAGTTTTCAAGTTAGTTATGGAACTTGTGTTGCACCCTTATATCTCACATGTTGCAAATAGCACGTTTTCTTGCTGTGAAGCTACGTTTCAAGATTTCGTGTTCTTACCATCTATATATATAAACCCTTCCTATAAACTATGTTATTATAGGTGTCTTATGTAGTCGAATCACATCAAAAGTATGTTGTGCGTTGTGTTTTTCTTCCATCCCCTCTGTATACTTCAACAATGTTATTGCTTATTTGTTCATAACTCTCAACCCGGATAAACACGCATTCATGTTGTATTCAATTGAAGGCAAATTAAACAAAACGAAGCCCATTTTTTTAATTGAGCCTTTTAAAACGTGATGTTACTAATGCGATGACATTTTATACGACATTTTATGGATAATCATTAAGTAGGGAATTCTCATTTATGCGCCATTCAATAATTTGTATTTATGTGTTTGTCTAAACAGGATTACATTTTTCGAAAAGCAAACACTTTGGTCAGCACATGAACCACTTTGTTGTCGGCAAATAAGTGTCATCATAACAAAATATAACCTTGGTGTTAAGAGGCCTATATAAAGATCGTCAATGCCATTGAAGCATGTAGAACAGTCCCAAGCCTCAATGTGGCTCCCTATCAGGGATAATGTATGGTTTATATCGGTGTACTTATCGTTATCTGTTCTGTACAAAGACCATTTTCCCAAGTGGCCTGTCTTGGTCGTATGATTTAAACACTGAATATTGGATTTGACAGTGTTTTGAAGTTTGTCGGGGCATATTGTTGTGAAACCGAAAATGCCAATCTTGGTACATAATTATATTAATAATAATACATCGATGAAATACGCACGTATATGAGAAAGTAAGCACAAACACAAAATCATATACGTTCTTAAGATCAATTAACTACAATGTTAGTTCTTAAGCTAGAATACTTGGCTGCAAGACGTTTAAACCTATAGGCACAACACCTCCTAGATAATTCAATCCTTAACGTGAAATATCCAAGACAGGTCACCCAAACCTCATTTTTAGTATTTTCAACCCCTAAATAGCCCAAGAAATTTCAAACCCTTGTTAAAATCCACATGTCTCAACCCCTAATAAACATAGTCGTTGTTACCCCTTGAATATGAATTCAATAGGACAATTATCTTTTTGGTTACCTGTGAAAAATGTCAAAAACACCATGTTCCCGTTTAATATGTTGAGAATATTAACAAAATACATATCTTACCTATATGTAATTAAACAAAAGTGTGCTAGTGGAAGAGGATATATTTCAAAATGAATTGTTAAATTTCAGGTAATGTGTTTAAAAGTAAACAGCGTTGAATGTTATAGTCACCAAAAGTCAAACTCTTTCTTTACTAGCAAACCATTTGCCGAGTACAGGATGTTTAGGAAAGCCGTGTAAGCGGTCGATATGTAGCATGCATCTACTCACGTGATTAAATATGAAAGCGACTTTATACGATGATGAGATCGTGTAAACAGAACATATGTTACAAAGACACCTTCCAATATAATCGACGATAACAACAACATACATAACCACGAAATACAACGAATAGAGTCATGACTGAACTATTTGTATTTTATTGTCAGCTTTATTTGAAAACTGTAAGACACATTTCTTATGACCATTATTACGAACATGGTTTTACGACTGTGAATTGATTCTACAGCACGCCTGGACACAGTTTACATCATTCCCTGAGCTTTGATATGACTAAGCAAATGTACTACAGAAATGTTTCGATATTTGACTCGATGAACGACAAATTAACCCAACCTGAAACCGTCTCCATATTTCACCTGATGTATTAAAATGGTTAAAAAGTAAAATAAGATACGACGTTCACCGAAACTAATTCTATGCAGGTAAGAAGATCCATTTACAAAATATTCGATAAAGGCATTGTACATAAGAATATCAAAACGAGAATCAGACGCAATGTGACGAATAGTGTACACTAAATACAGCTCTTTTATGTACCTTAAACGCCTTATCAGTCATACATGAGACACGTTGATTTCCTGTTTTGTAATATGGTTTCTACAACGCAACGGTATTGTAGTGTTATGGTTTGAGATCGCTATCGACATTTACCAGATAGACAAGTGATGAAAACGAAAGAACTATCTAACGTTTAACTTATATAATTCCTTTAATACAGTCTAACATATCCAGAAAAGAATGAAACGATACATTTGCTAGGATATAAAGGAATCCAAACTCTCATATACCATTCGTGTATATCGAAAGGCCTTATTCAAGACAATTTCGACATCACGTTAGATGTAATGTGTTGTCAAACAATAAGTAGATTTCATATGGCATAATTGTTTTATTTTCAATGCTAGTTTCTATCTTGGCATACGTGCCTAGATTGGCTCGAAATAAATTCAATTTCTAAATTCGAGATTGTAGTTAGGTCGTATTGTTTCAATGGTAATACATGGGTATAATACTTGTGTAACATAATAGACCTTCAGTTCCCTGCCAAAGTATGAATTCAAATTAACACATGAACAACATAAAACATTTACGTAGCCAATACAAAGTCAAAATATCAAATTAGGCTGATATTGATCGAACATTGTGTTTGAAGATTCTGAACTAAAATAAATATGTGAAGGAGCATGTGACTTGACAAGATAAAAACATAGTGTAAGCAAATTGTATATTAAAAGGTTATATATTACCTTGCAGTAAGAATCACAACCTTAAACCGATAATTACACGACGTCTTTTTTGATGATCTGACTGGATAATCATATGCATATTAATAGAGAAAAATTATAAGGCATCTCAAAGAACGTCATAAAATACGTTCTTGTAATATGTGGGCATTTCCACTTTCGATCCAATCTTGTTTTGGCCTCAAAATGGCGGAAAGGCATGCCATCGGTGCAACGTATTTAAACCGAATAATATTTGTTTGATTGAACTGTTTGAATTCATTGTAAAGTGTGTTTTATTAAGAAGACAAACGTCGACTAAAGAGCCCATAACTTGTACAACATATTTTGAAACCCAAACTTTCTCCATATTGATAATTAAGAATTAAGCAAAAAAGGAGCATAACACGGGAACCGCTGATCATGGGCTTATCTTCATAGGGCTCATGCGTAGAAAGCTTCATTTATATGGATTGAGCACTGTGGAAGTAGTTTGAGACATATTCTCTCAATATTGACAAATAAAAAAAATCGAAAAAAAGAAGCATTAATCTAAAACCGACCAAATGTTTGTAATGTACATCTACTCTTTGAATAGGATCATGTGTATCAAGTTTAATTTAGATGGCTTTAAGCTGTGTAAGGAGTATGGCACACCGACTTTCTCTAGACGAATATTTAAGACTTAAGAAAACAGGGCTATAACTCTGCATTTCCAAGACCGGGCATTTTTTAAATAATAACATACACACATATTCTGCATAGGGATCATTCGTAGAAAGTTTCATTTAGATGACTTGAAAACTGTGTAAGAGGTTTGAGACACAAAGTTCTCCATACTGATATATACGAATTTCGAAAAGGGGTATAACTCTGTAACTCCAAGGACAAAGCTTATAAAAAATGTCATGCACATCTACGCTGCATGCTGCATAGGGATCATTCGTAAGAACATTCATTCAGATGACTTGAACACTAAGTAAGTGGTTTGAGACACTAAGTTCTCCATACTGATTTCGTATACGAATTTCGAAAAAAGAAGAATAACTTTGCAAACCCGGGGTAGGGGCCTGACAAGGAAATACTCATGAACATATACATGCGTAGGGAGTATTCGTAGCAAGTTTCACTAAGATGACTTGAAAACTGTGGGAAAAGTGTGAGACACAAACTCCATACCGCCCCACCGACCAACCTACCGATCGCCTGACTGACTGACTGACTGACTGACTGACTGACTGACCGCCCGACCGTCTAATGACTTCAGTATTCAACCACTCATCCCCCTAAATTTTATAATTCGGGGTATACTAATAATATTGTTGTGCAATTTTCGAACTATTTTGCCTTTTATCTTAAACATGTACATGTGTTGTAATTACGTCGAAATACCTTTCCTCCAAGTTTTTGTATTGTCTCCCTTTGACTTATTAGTTATTTTACATCAAAAGAGCATTTTGGTGATTGGTAAACGATTTTGTAAAGGATTGAAAAACAAACTGTTATTTAAATATTGATTGATTGATTGATTGATTGATTGATTGATTGATTGATTGATTGATTGATTGATTGATTGATTGATTGATTGATCGATCGATCGATCGATTGATTGATTGTGAACATGGCAATGTGTTTAAGAAGGATAAGATTCAATGATCGTAAGTCAAAACTTAGCACGTATTAAATTTGATTGCTTGTTTTGAAAAGTTGTGTGAAATTATATATCGCTCAATTACGTAGATGGTAGCATTACACACTACATTTGTATCCATGTATCCAAACAAACGTTTAAGATTTCACCCGAAATAATATCTCGACATGTGTTACAATTTTTACTTTACTATGTTTATAATATCATCATTCTGAACGTTAAACAAATTACAAAACTCAGAAATATTCGAACTATTTTACAAATGCATCGACTAACTTACGACGGAATACACTATAGCGCTGTAACGATTCGGCCGCTGAGCAGTTTCCTTTTAATTGACACATTAGTCAGCTTCGGACAAGGGAGGTAATTTAAGTTCGGCGCACAATTTCGGCAATGTCTTTCAAGTTCCAAAACATGTTTTTTTAATGAAACAAAATTGTTAATTATTAAACATTGTTCACATTTGTAAAACAAATCAATTATGTTACTTTCATAGTACTTATATAATGGACCTTTCACTCATTTTGACAGGAGTATTAGGTTCTGATTATTGATTATTGGCAAGCTTTCTAAAACAGTATGTTTACATTAGTGTGTACACTACATACATCAATTAAACTGAACTAAAGTAAACCATTCGAACAGTTTATCAGTAACTCGCTCCTCTATCACAAACGTCAATAAATGTTCAGACTTTAGACATGATCAAACACACACTAGTCTTGTTAAAATAAGCGTAAACATGCTTATGGTTGAACCTTTCGTAGTAAGCAATATTGTCCAATGTTTATTACTTTGATTTGGCCATTACGGTAGTCATTAATCGGGCATGTCAAGTTATAGGAGATTAACTGATTTCTGATCAAATGATTTGAGTAATAGATGTACCTTTTACATTGACATTTCCAAACTCAAACTCTGGTCACTTTTATTAAACGAATGGGTAATATACCAAACATATGGGCTAAGTTAAGCGGTGGTAGTAAAAGCAATTAGCAGAACAAACTACGGTCAATTATCATCGTTATTATCCATTTCTTCGTCCTCGTCGTCGTCGTCGTCAGCAGCAGCAGCAACAACATCAGCAGCAACAACACCTGTAGACATATGTAATACTGTGCAACCCAGTTCAAAAAGTTGTATAGGGACTTATTTACTATTCAGCAACAGCTGGTGTGTAAAATGGTGTGGTTGGTGTTTAATGTATATATATAATCATCATCAGCAGTAGCGACATCAGTTATTTCAAAAGCAAATTTACAGGAGAGTAGAGTAAAACAGTTGATGTGTTTGCCAACTGTACAATTATAAGTAGTTGCTTATTTATGAACGATTAGGTATATGCTGCTCGCTACTACTGATAATGACGATAACGATGATGATACCGGTTGGTAAATTACCTTTGCTGTTGACCATAATGGTTGTGAATCTGTGTTCTGTGATGAGTATGATGATGATTCTGCTATTGATTTTACAACAATCACATAATGGTTAGAAAAACATAATTGGTTTACAATAAATAGGAAATGTGTTCTGTAAAGTGTACACATTATGAAAGACAGTATGTGTTCACGCTTTTGATGTAAGACTATACGTGCTTCAAACTGTAATACGTAGATATGTAATTACACATGACACTTCCTTCTTTGTCTGCTAAATAATGTATAGGCCGGTACAAGTCATTTTTAGCAAACCAAGTATTACAATCATTTTGACATGAATCCAACAAATACATGTATATATATTTTAACATTCCGACATTCCTTTGTGGCCGTTGTACACTCCTGTATATCTTAATATGTAGATGTACACGTAGTCAAACATGTGTATAGATAACTATTTCTTAATGTCCATACAACTTCAAACCCGCCGAACAGAACTCCTACGTCAATTGTATGACAGATTACTTATCGAATGGATCAGATCTAAAAATAGATAACGCCTACTTTCACTTTCGTTTTCAGTATTTTGTGTAAAACAATTGATCTGTACTAGCTGAATGTTATCAATAAAGTGACATAAGCGCTTTTTATATAACTAAGAAGAAAGATAAGACCTTCCTCTATCAGTAATTCAATCGTATAATGAAAATGTTACATACTTTTTCATTATTATCATTATCTTCATGACAATTTGTTAAATCACATATATCATAGTTTTTAATATTACAACTGTTCTGAAAATTACAAGGTATGCCAATTAAGTAGTACAGTACACTTGAAACAAATATCAACAGAAACAGCCCAAACGTCAATTCAGAACAAAAACCACCACCACCACCACCATCATCACCACCACCACCATCATCACCATCACCACCACCACCGCCACCACCAGATCGGA
>ENA-OREC01000918-OREC01000918.1-marine-metagenome-genome-assembly--contig:-NODE-918-length-13489-cov-13.223979_pt1 | contig 13489 bp, 5 predicted proteins | sample MGYA00248626_ERZ508543 | MGnify/ENA primary metagenome ERZ508543 (study PRJEB26211, sample SAMN05518279) | marine metagenome | isolation source: Puget Sound, Washington, USA | host: Bankia setacea... | reverse complement strand
CCCCCCCCCCCCCCCCCCCGAGCAATTGCAAAACGAGCGTCAGTAAGTATTCTGTTAACTCGTCAAAATTCGCTCTTTAAATATTTAGTTTCATTTAACGTCATGCCCACACACTTTAGCAAGAAGTTTAGCATTTACGAAATTAACACCATGCTTAACATATTACTAGATATTGTATTTCGGTCCAAGAAAATTGTTGGTATGGCCATTATGGTAAACGAAATGTCAGAAAATAACCTGGATAATTGCGAAATAAGCTTTTGTCATCGGTTAGGAACTATGTTTTGTAAACTCATCAATGTCCTCTCTTTAAATATTTAATGTAGTTTGACGCCATGACCACACACTTTTACACGAAAGTTTACCATTTACGCTTAAAACAAACCCGTTTAAGAGAAGAATGGCATAAAAACTGTCAAAACAAACGCTCAACAATTACAGTTTATTATGCAAGAGGATGACTATCAAATGTTACGACACCTTTGATTGTTACAAGTCATGACAACACTGGGGGTGATAAAAACGAGGCTTTTTATTGGTTTAATGTTGATGACTTTGTTAACTTTCACGTCAGTTGTAATGTTTGAATATTTATGACGCGGAATACATTGAAACAGATGGTGCGGAAGAGACATTTCTGGCATGTAGATAATGGACAAGTCTTGTATTTACCATGTCACAGCAACTTCAAGAACCTTAGTGTCGTTAGGCAGGAATCCAGCTGTGTCACATCGTCCAAACTTGTGGCTCAGTTAAATTTCAATTTCCAGTAACTTATGGGAAAAGTACATTTGTCGCAGGTTAAGAAGCGTCATTCAATTTCTATTCAGCAATACGTCGTAAATGTATCCCAAGTCAACGAACAGTGACCTTGGTAAAGTTGTAAAATTGCATATACACACTTTTGCTGTCACTGAATATTATAACTTTCTTTTAAAATTTGAATGTGGCCGGACACGTTGTTCAGAATATTGCACAGCCAGAATCAAAATTCAAGCTGAGAGTAATACATTACAATGACATAGAAATATATTGTGTTAAATCGATCATAACAACTTGTTTAACGAATATGTATAAAGCCAATGGTATATCTAGTAACGTAGTCAAATTCAGACATTTTATTTTGTCAATTTGTAACTACAAAGAACCCCGACTTGTATAAAAAACACCTCTTTGTTAGCAATTGTTTTCAAACACTAATTCTCAGAGCTGCATTTCTTAATCGACTCTTCAAAACGTAAAACTGGCACACAAGTCAAGTTTGAAATCAAATTAATATAAATCGAATAAATATCTGTAATCACATGTGGACCAACTTCGATAGAACTTAATGTACGTAAACCACATTCAATATACCATAATTATCGATGTTTAATTACGGGATTTTATCTATGTAACATCCATTCTTAGTCAAAGCTTGGTGTATACACTGGTAAAGCAAAATTAGTCAACACTAAAAGGTAAAACATTTTTCTAGTTCAATTACCTTTGAAATACAGCTTTTTTATTTATGGAAAGAAAACAGGCATACATGACAAGATTATACAATACTGCATGCATTAAGTTTACCATCCAAGATTACAGCGAATTTTACTTTCATCTAAAGTCAAACAACAACAAAGCATGCGTTTGTAGAGAGTTAATGTGATTCTGATCATGAACAGATTAAAGGGAGATGGCGGACAAACAAATTACTTAGCATCTTGGCCTAGCTGATATACTCGTACATTAAAAGAGAAGATACACAAACAAATCCATTGAACTATTGGTCTATTTAGTACACAGTGTACGTACATAGGCATTGATTTGTAGATGTGTTGGTATGCGTTACACAAGTAAGGGGTCAGAGTAACAATGATATCATAGGACCTTTGTGCGAGGGAGAGGGAGGTGAAGGACAAACACATCCCTTTTAAACATATTGATCTCCTTAGTGTACAAACATAGTCCTTGTTTTGTAGATGTAACGGTATGAGTTCAATAAGTTAGGAGTCAGAGTAACACTGATATCATGGGACCTTTGTGCGAGGGAGAGGGAGGTGAAGGTCAAACACATCCCTTTTAAACATCTTGATCTCCTTCCTTACTGTACGTACATAGGCATTGATTTGTATATGTGTTGGTATGAGTTACACAAGTAAGGGGTCAGAGTAACAATGATATCATAGGACCTTTGTGCGAGGGAGAGCGAGGTGAAGGACAAACACATCCCTTTTAAACATCTTGATCTCCTTAGTGTACACACATAGTCCTTGTTTTGTAGATGTAACGGTATGAGTTACATTAGTTATGAGTCAGTATAACAATGATATCATGGGCTCCGCCATTCTAAGCCAAGGGTTAACCACTGTTGTACGTTTATGGTGCATGCAAGTGAACACTGATTGACTTGGAGGTGTCACTCATCTCTCTGGTTGTCAACTACACGAGCGCAGTATGATGGCGCGTCAGTTACACATGTATACTATATTATTCTAGACTGCATTTAACACCATGTAAACTAACCATGGCACTAAAACAGCACGGTATCGTGTATGCGGTAAATGTATAATATTGTGTTTTAGTATTACCACCTATTACGTGTACATACATTTACTACGCCCCGATATTATATAATCAAAGACGAATGGGTTGGACAAAAGTGATCATAGAGTCATGTACTGATCTCATAATGTGACCGATATGGCAAAATCTATATATTTCTGCTAATAGCCAATACATACTGACTTATCATATATGCATGTATATCATAGTTAAACGAGACAATATATCAATACAGGTTCATATAAAACTAACAAGAACTACAGCGACTTAAACACAATAAGTACACACAATATGGTACGATATAACCTGAATGCACTGTTTATTCGACATAATATTTCTTGTAATTGTGAATTGAACTTAGTTTTGATATCAACCAAGTTCAGAAATGGAGACAGTGTCCATTGTCCACTCTCTGACCGTATACGATGACGCAGAATTCCTCTTCTTTCTTGGTTTTATGAAGTATTAATGGACATTAAGGATTATCTAAGTACAATGAACTCATTCTCCCGTCACCTGTTTGCAGAAATATTTAATTTATTCACATAAACGAACAATATAATTAAGTTTGTGAACACGAGACTTCACTAACAACACTTACAACTCAACTCAACCCAAACATTTATTACATAACGCATTACAATAGCAGATACACTTTCAGTCAAATGTCTACACCGTCTGAAAGAAACGCACTAATTCATAGAAACTTCAATTAACACACTGTAAGAGTACCGTTTCAACCAATTCAATGACATAATTCACCGATGATTGATTGTCAATTTAACAATTACAACTCCTAGGAAAAGTAGTACACTCTTGAATAGGGCATATACGATGGAGAGTGGTTGGAACTATATACTTTAAGAGGGTAATTAAATTATAAGTATGATAGGTGTATGATATAACGCTTTTTCACCAACCAGTAGTCAACATTTGACCCATAAATTGGAGGGAAAAACGGAAGTTGACACGAAAGTAATAATTTGTAGAGACAGTCGTCAGTGATTGAATGAATGCATGTATTCCTGTGAACTGTGCTCTCCTCCATTTACTTTGCACAGTGACTTCTGTCGTAGATAACAATGGTAGAAAAATGTTATATTAACAACAAGAGAGATAGTTAACGATTTGCTGCTTTGAAAGTGCGACCGTTACCTGTCATTACGTATGGTTAATTGTCACTTTAATTACTACAGCTTCAAGTCGTAGGGACAGCACCCTTGAATTGATTGTTACCTATACACTTGAATAGGGTCTGTAACACCAAGCATTTATGTTCATCTCAGTAAATCATGTCACTTGCTAGAACCCTGCAGCACCCTAGCATCACAAGTTTATAAACTGCTTAATGACATGTGTCAAATGTGAAGGCCGTCTGGAATCTGCCCAATTACAGACAAGTTATGAGTAAGTGTCAACATAAATAATGTACTCAATGAAACATGGCCTCATTGTTGAACTTATATATCTACTCTGAGCAAAGAGAACTAAGTGATCACTGCAATGGCTAAATAACGTACACGTGTGTGAATAGATCCATTGATTAACGTCAACCATGCCCACCAAATTCACTGATATTGAGATTTTATTTTGAAACAGAAATACGTTTACCCAATGACAATCCACATACCTAACACAGTAAATTACTTATCTGAACATGCAATTACCTACGATATAGTAATTTAGTTTCGAACGACAATGAATTGTTCTACCATGAGCCAGAACCACGTCCTTTAGACAACAGCTGTACCAATTCAGATATTACATTGTTCAACCAAGAGTTGGAACGCAATGTAAACCAAGACACCGGCACCAGCGAAGTGTAACAGAAAACAGGAAGCTTCATGGCTGTCCAACTTTCATTAATGTTTGGAATCAGTTATCATGTTGCGTTCTAGTAACGTCATTTATGTTTGTTTGACACTGGCTGTCAGAACTATTCCAATGTCGTTTGGGTTCTAGAGTACTTTTAAATTTACTTACATGAGGCAGCGAGTGCGAGTTCTTCAACCTATTAACAGTTCTACTAGCTTACCAGTTATATGGAATTTTGTTACATTTATAAATATCATATAAGCAATGATATGAATATGAAATGAAAGGTAAGCAACCTATGTGTAGATCAACACATCCTATTTATAATCCTTAGATCGAGGTATCCGATTAATAACCTCTAACATGACTTTTTATTGTGACAAACGGCAAACTTTGCCCTACTTTGACATTAGTGAAGGACAAAAACAAACAACTTACAGAATGTTCGAGGGGTTATTCAGCGATTTAAAATACCAATAGCATCTTAAATTGTGTTCACGTGACGTAAGAAACATTCCCATGCATTAATGGAATTGGTCATGGTATATTACCTTGTATCTTGTATTTATGCAACGTTTGTCATTGACCTCTGTATATACATGTAGAGGCTGTTCCTACGAAAATCGTTCAAAAGCAAACACTGACTATAAAATGCATTCTCACTGCATGTGATGAAAACGATTAATTATCAGTAATATGTTTTAATTAGTTATTAGTATTCACGTGTACGGTGTCATAATATATATGATCTGACTAACAAAAGGTTTCTGTCGAATTTCATCAAATTGACATTTAAATGCAAGCTTTATATAGTCATAATTTCTATACATATACTACCATTTCTTAATAACCTTTTTGGACTGACTGAAACAATGATGTAGTTATGGTTCCAATCACAATAAATAAATTAGTAAACAATAGGCTGTAACTGCTCACCTGGATATACTATCACATACAAACTGAATTTTAAATGCCGATTTCATTCATATTAATGTTAATTGTAGCATGGAAAACGGTCTGATTACCAAGTGATGTGACTAATCAAGCTGGAGCGCAATATGGTAAAGTTCATGATCAGATCAACACTTTAAGTTTTTTTAAATACATTCAGATCAGGGTTTGTGGTCATTTCATTCCTATCACAACAAGTGTCTCCATCTGATATATTCTTCACGGTCGCATTGTCAGCATACTTTCGATTTATTCACGTTGCGAATTGAATAGTACCAGATCGAACACGTTTGCGTAAATGTATTTGTTCTTTCACGCCGTGTAAATCAGTTCATTTTGATACATGTTTGTTAAAGGAGGAACCAATGAAAGACGATTTGAAGGACGTGTACACGGCTTTCCTTGTTTTACTGGCGTTTTAGATGCGTTCTTCTCATCAATACATACGTTACCTTTGACTATGACTTGATCTTGGCCATACTTGTTGGTATATTGGTATACGATGTAGATATTCTGGAAAAACAACAAATGTGCACACCTCATAGACGTCTGTTCTCTGACAGATCTATAGCACACACACATTTGTTTCTCTTTTTCATAGATGATTTAAATGGATGAATGTTCACGTTTGTGTCGCGCGTCCTGTCATGGTTTCATATACACATATTGCACCTAAGCGTTGTGTGGTGTGCTTTTAGTAGGAATTCACCACAACCTGACAGACGACATAGGAGTCTCCCCGTCCTTGTAGAACTTCTTTGCACAGACATGCATTTACGTTGTTGTCTGCTCCTCCTTTTGTATTGCAGTCAGCGATTACATGTGTCGATATATAAAGATAGTTAATCAATTAGGAGTTGTTCGTTATCGGGCATACACAATTAAAGAACGACCTTCTGTATTCTTAGATATGATATTTCACGTTAAATATTAGGGACAGAACGAAAGTTGTTAGCTAAATTAACAGTTTAACCTAAATATCACGGGACTCGATCCGTTGTTCTTGCTAGAAGAAGAATACTTGATAATTATTAAGACGTTTCTAGTTGATTCTTTTAACTGATGTTCAATTTGCCATTTTATGTAAATGTCTAAACAAAACTGAATTGAGTTTCTAACATGTGCGTTTGTCCTATCTTTAGAATCACATGAAACGTTTTCTTTATTTCTAGATAAATAGTGAATTAGTAAAGGCCTCTAGTTACCAATTAGCGATTATGTTAATACCGTATCCATTAAGATCTTAACTAGTATCTTATGGACCAGTCAATCCTTTGTTAAGTTTGCTCATTCTACGTTAATCAACCAGATGTGCTGAGACTACGTATTTTGCTAATAATAGTGACTAACAATGAATAACTAGATGTTTAGTATCGCCGACCGAGAACACATTCAAATTAGTAATCAGAAATGGTCAGGACATCGCTTCTTTGGATTTACTTAGATTGTGGACAGTCAAGATTGACATTGACTTGTGGTATATCGAGACACGTTTTTACGTCAGCACATCACACTACCAATATTTGCCGTTAACGCTCAGTTTATGGATATACACTACTCATATCGTTGAAATAAAACCTAGATCTACGCATGCCTTAGTCTAGATCTAGAACGCGTTATTTCGCCTGTCAATCAATACTGACAGATATAATTATTTTTAACGTGTGTGAATAAACAACAAATCAATTACTGAGGTATTTGATCATTTGTTATTGTTTATTTATTAATGAGCAACTTTAAGATCTTTTTTTTTGGTATAGAAACAAACAAAGAGGTGAAACGTGGTGTTTTAAAGGTGTTGGTTAACCTATCAGAGCAAGGACCAAAGACACGTGTCTAGGGTCACGCGAGGTATTTGTATTGTTTATTATCTAAAGACCGTGTTTCCTCTTCCAAACCAATGTGTTCACCTTAATTTAATTACAGGTTCCATTATTTTTTTTATATATATTCATTCAGTAAAATGAAAATGTCCAGTAAGATTGAATTGCATTTCCGAAAGAAAAATGGTTTATTAAACAATGTAAAACTATATAAATATATCAACGTTAATATGTAATATAGGCAGACATCTATTTGGCCTGTCAAGTAACAATGTCACGAACTCAATCATCCCACTGACACTGAACAGAAAGACACAGACTGCTTTCATTGACTTTCGAATTTAGGAAATAGAGATACATCAAATTCGTTTATTAATAAATGAATCTGACATGACTTATGAATGGGGGAGGGGGGTATTTCTTTCAAACGTTATTCTTAGTTCGCATAAACATGAAAGAGACATAGTCGTGTTTTGACTTCAGTTCCCTGTTCTGGTCATGTGCTGTCCATATATGTTGTTGACAAATGCGAATCGTACACATCAAGTTATTTATATTTTTTACGACCAAACTAGTTCAAGTCATTTAACAGTTTTTTTATCATGATAGTTGTGCTTTTATAAACAATGTGGCGTTATTTTCAATCTGTGTTCGATCATTTAACACTTAGACTAGTCACCGTTCGTTGATAGTAAAGAAAGGTTGTACTTCAAATAAATACTTAAGACTAAAGATGTAAAACTCATATAAACAAGAGAACAGCATCCCTGCGTATTGCCAATCAATTTACATACACTAACCCTTCTTCCAGACAGTATATGACTGCAAACAGCAGGGATACAACGTTTCGTCTTTTATTTTTGTATAAAGACACATCTTGTTTTCTTTTTTTTTACCAAAACAGAAGCACACAATAAATCCGTCCAGAGTTATGACGGTTGACCGACTATGCCATGACCAAAATGCTAACCATGTCCCCATCAAACGGCACTTCATATGGGATAATTTACTCTTGTCTCAGCTGTGCTAATTTGCACAAGCGTTTTCTCCTAATGATTAATTAATAGTCCGAGTCATGAAACCGTTTGTCACTTTGATTGGTTCTTCGTATGACTAGATTGACCATCAAACGATCAGACGAAGCGTATATGGCACACTAATGACATCCTAGATGCGTGACTTTTTTCACACCAAGTCTGCACGCAGTGGACTAAGCTGTTTGCTGGGTTGTTGAGATAGTTGTAGAGAAACTCGTCTTAAGTACAAAAAGCTTCACACCAAATTGACATCATACAATTGAGGTCAGAAAAGATTCACGTGTGGTCTAGCTTTATCATTATTCTTACTCTTTTATTCATTCTTTTCAGAACCATTTTGAGACACACAGGGGCAAATGCGGAGTTTGTGGCGACCCCTGGCAAGGACCACGTGACCATGAGGCTGGCGGAAAATACGCACGTGGTATCATAGCCAAACAGTACAAGACCGGTGCTTTCATCAACGTCACCGTGGAACTGACCAGTAACCATAAGGGCTATTTCGAGTTCCGATTATGTCCAGTAAATGACCCACACATGAAGGCTACCAAGGCATGTTTAGACCAGAACTTGTTGAACATCGTTGGCCACGGTACCCGATACTTCATCTCCAGGGGCGGTGCATCGGTATACATCGAACTGATCGTTATGTTGCCACCAAAGCTTAAGTGCTCCCAGTGTGTGCTGCAATGGAAATGGGTAGCAGGTACGTGAATACAGCTGTTGAATAAGAATCTATATTGAATAACAAACGTAAATATAATTACATGTTCACATTCCGTACACACAATAATTAGTTTATGGGAAAGTGTAAATTAAATTGGAGCTGTTTTAACTGCGATATATAATTTGAGTAAGAACTTAACAACGACAGTTCTCGTAAACAAGTACGGTCTAGTGAATAAAACATAGCATACCACATGGTCCTGCCTTATATATAAGTAGCGCAATCGTGATTCCAAAGTTTTCTTTACGGTCTCGCTTGAACATATAATGGTCCAACCTCAATTGTCCATGAAATACATTAGGTAATGTTAAATATATCTAAACAATGTTATCAACAAATGCCAACTGGTAGTCACTGGGTTTGGCTGTACTTCTATTTGCCAAGAGAACAGCAATCAAAACGATAAACGAAACATTCCAGGTCAACACAGCCTTAAAGCACTTGACCTAGTTTCAATAGTATTATAATATTTATGTATTAAAATATTCATCAAAGACATATTTTAACGTTCAACTTTCTTGGAGACGTTGATAAGTAGATTGCAACCACTTACAGTATCAAATGGTGAATATGTTTAAGCCAGAGAAATATCAGAAGGCATGTGATTCCAAATTTATACATTTTTAAAAAGCAGCTGGATTATATAATTAACTGATTTATTTTTCAAAAGCGTGAGATTCTTTTTATACGTCCTTCTTATAAATAGCACTTCAAGCAAACGTTAATTATTTTAGAAGTTAATACAGTTATCAATATTGTATAATGAACAATTCGATATCTAATTATATTAATGATGTTTTTTTGGACAAAGCAACTGGAGCTGAAGTAACGTTTACTGATAAATGGATCTATGTCACGTGCCTCGGTCGGTATGCATTGCATTAACATGTTTTATTGATTTATTTCTTTTCTGAGCGTAAACAAATACCACTCTAAAATACATTTTCATATTTTGAAAGAAATATCTCTAAAGTCGCTTAGTTTAAGATAAAAATAGAACTGAAATAGTTTGTCATAAATATTGAGACAAGTTTTGTCGTTTTTCATTCAATTTTTCTTGGAAAACTAAATGGTTGTGGCCTAACGCTTACAGTAAAAAATAAATCACGATAACGGTTTAAAATGTGACAGAAACTTGACAGGAAATTTATTCATGTTTCACACTGACTGGTCAGCTAAAATGTCGTACTTAGTTATTAATAGTGGACTGCGACGTTGACAAATATATTTAAGTGTGTGTACAATAATTAAAACACGTTAGTCCGATACATGAGCGTCTAATGAACTTTGTTTAACTATAGATACGTTCTTGTGTTGCCTATATATGAGAGGTCTAGTAACGTTTTGACTATAGCGTCGTGCTTGCCATGCCTTTATTTTAAGGGATACGATTTCAAAAGACCGTAGCAGGGCCGTCATTTTACCCGAAGAACCACAGCATTGAGTGTGTTTCGTTAAACTAAATATCAGTTAAAATACAGCACAGCGTATCCCATAATTCGTAAAACGTTCCACCACAAAGATTGTAGTTTACAGGCTATGGTAAATAAAAAACAAAACGAACGCTGATTTAGTATGTATTAAATCCCACTACCAACACATTCAATGTTAAGGTGTTATACATGTGACCTTTTCAAACTAGGTTGATTAATTGATAGTTTACATAACAAATGACATCTCTAAGTAAGGTATGAGTCGAGTATACATAAATACAACTGTATATTATGACGTAAAGGACAAGAACAAATAGTGTTCTTCTACCAAGAGAATGTGTTTATTGTTTAATCCAAGGTTATCACCCCACAAAATGGTTTAATTTACATGTTGTATTCGTTTAAAAAGAAATGAAAAATGAGTTTTACTCCAACAATAATTCACATAATAGCCTCACCGAAACAATATACTTTCAGCATTAGAACCTGTGTAACTTACCTACCTACGTTGTTATTTCAGGTCAGAGTATGGGACCAGACGGCTATGGAGGTGAATGTTTGGGTTGCGGTAACCAAGAACATTTCGTCAACTGTGCTGATATCGCCATAGGAAGCAAGCCCGTCAACCCTCTACCTCTTCTTCCCGAATCTGTGACCCCCGCTCCCCCACCCGCTACCAACGTTATTACTGGTCCCGCATACCACGTGCCCAACGCTCCACAAGTAGCAAACACCAATAACTTCGAAGTAAACATGGCGTCTCTGGTGAAACAAATCTACAACAGTTTAGCTACGGCGAGTGTACAAACCGTACCAACTACCACTCCACCAGCATGGCCAGGAACGAGTTTCAGTAATCCACCAATCGAGGCACAACAATGGAACAGCGCCCCACCACAACCACAACCAAACATTCAGAACATGTGGCAGCAGAACACAATGCCAAGCATGATGGAAGCCTCTTTTGGCTGGCCATCTGGTGGAGCTACACCAACCATGAACTATCCTGGCTATGAGAATGGCGAGTACCCAGAAATTGGTGAACATCATGCACATTCACCAGGAGCAGGTAATAACTATATCAAGGGATACAACGATGCTTTTACTCAGATGCAAGACGCTTTTGGTTTCCCGGGAATCAGCGCGAAGGCATCTCCGGCATTTAACGAAGTTTCTCTAGCATTGCGAGAAGCACAGAAAGGATCAATGGGGTCCTCATACAGCGCACCAATGATGGCGGCCGGTAACGGATGTTCGGATGGTTCAGAAATGGAATGCCGGGCATCGAACCAAATGTTTGGAGTAGAGTTTGATTCATTTTGTCAGAACGCTTGTTCTATGGGACAATGTCAAGGTCAACCACAGATGTGCACGTGTTCGTGTCCGTCCGGTTCATGGTCACAATCCAGTCAGGCCTACAATGCTGGCGCCGGGTCTTATTGTAGAGCAGTGGACAGAGCGAAGGCTGGGTCAATGGACAAATGGTGTGTGTTAAACTGTAGACAAAACAACTGCCCGAGTAACTTGTGCGTGTGTGGCTAACGTGGTTAAACCAATGCCGGCGAATAGTAGCGGTGAAGATTAACTGTTTGGTATAAGGGAAAAGTTGCGGATGTACTAACGTCATTTCACGAAGCTTGAATCCTTTTACATTTGAGTGACTAATTATTTGGTAGAATCAAGACTTCTCTAAGACATGGACTAACAAAATCATTCAAATGTCATACCACGTCGGTACACGGAAAGAAATTAAAGAATGAAACATTATCAAGGACTTATAACAAAAAACAGTTTCAATATATGAGCAAAGTTACACCATGATTGTAGTATATTACAGATTGCGTCAGCTTTATCGTTCAGACACATTTCACTGCTCTAAAAGTTAAACGCAATAATTATAGTATATATCTATTTAACAGACTTTTGTCTTATAGGCGAAGTGGTTCACCATTAGCGTAAATATACACGGATCAAAAGTATGTCTTAACATTTAATGAACTACCAATTTGTAAATGGTTTAAGGAAGTTTTATACATGTCCCTTTACGATAGTGACTTATTTAACAAATGTGGAAGTGAATACTGACTGAAGCTTTACATCTGGTCATGTTTCCATGGTGATATTGCGTTGGTGTTGTACAACGGTGCGGTGGTATATACTTCTTAGCTTGCGAAATACCAGGAACTTGTTGTGATAGGTGCCAGCCATTGTTTGTTGACACTCCCTAGAATATTAGCTCTGACACAACCAGATATGTTATATATTTTTAAATTATTTATGCTGTCATGTTACACATGCCGTGCTGTGCTATATACTTGTAGTCCTTTAAATTGTCTGATTAATGTCACAATTTATTATATACCACTGTCACACGTATACAGTTCCTGTCAACAACTGACACTTTCAACAAACCGTTTGTAGCGATGTAGATTTGTGTTGATATCTTGTCTTAGAGAACCGACAGTGCTGATATGTCCCCCTGGTCAGCTGCCTGTCTCAGTGTTGTCTATTGTACACTCGTGTATTGTCAAGTATTGCCCGACTGGGTGGGTGATATAGCATGTCATCACGTAATAGCTGATAGCATAGTTCTTTATTTACCTGTCACTGCAGGCCTATCCACACACTGTATTGTATGTCGCACGGTTGTGTGATCTCATCTTATGTATGGTGTCGTTTGTTATAAAACATTGAATTTGAAATAAAACAGAAATATCGAAAGAAAATGAGTTTTTCGTACTTGAATGTGCAATAAAAGTTTCACATGCAAACCAATAACTGTGTTTATATGTGTTTACTATACCTAGATTTAATGGTAAAATCGTCCTATCGATTAACTGTTATGTGCACATAGTTAGCCCACTTTTGCTTTCAGTTGATCCTGGTATATCAGTGTCTGCCTACATATGTGAGTTTTGTCTCAAATTACATAAACGAACAGTGCCACTCGCTTAGTACTACGATTTGTGAGGTTGTAATGATTCCTTCGTTTACAATACTCCGAGACAAGAACATGTATAGTTGACTGTATCATTTACTGAACATACGTCTATGAACTACGTGTTAAAAGTGTTTATAATTCATCTAATGAGCAAGTACCATACCCGAATATGTATGTTTGTTTGTCCGTCTCATTTACTTTACACTCGTCTATGTATT
>ENA-OREC01000917-OREC01000917.1-marine-metagenome-genome-assembly--contig:-NODE-917-length-13489-cov-13.689234_pt1 | contig 13489 bp, 3 predicted proteins | sample MGYA00248626_ERZ508543 | MGnify/ENA primary metagenome ERZ508543 (study PRJEB26211, sample SAMN05518279) | marine metagenome | isolation source: Puget Sound, Washington, USA | host: Bankia setacea... | reverse complement strand
GCTACATATATAAGGAGAAACCAATATAGAAATGGCTACATATATAAGGAGAAACCAATATAGAAATGGCTACATATATAAGGAGAAACCAATATAGAAATGGCTACATATATAAGGAGAAACCAATATAGAAATGGCTCGAGTTTGGGGAAAAAATACCAAGATCTCTGTTGGTTTGAGCAATCTTGTTAGATTTTATAAGTGAGATCAGAAAACAAGTCAACAGGCGGATGCAAAAAGGTTTTATCTGCCTCTTTGTTGAATAGCACTTAAAAACTCTTTTGCATTTACCCTGTAAAGTTATGTTACGCCCTCGCATATTTTACCTGTTTACATGTATAAAACTGCTTTGTAAGGAGCTCTGACTGGGGTATTCATAAGCTTAAGTTGCATTTATAAAAACACACAGAACTGTTGCTTTGGTTACCCCTCACAATATTTTTCCTGTTCATATAAATATTTTTATGGCAAAATATAAATCGTCCCTTCTTTTATTTGTTGCATTGAATAATTGTGCATTTGTAACTATAAATCTACCCAAGGGGGTCATAGTGTTGTGTGTTTGTATGTGAAGGAATGTAAGACAGATGTGGTAAGCGCATATGGTTCTATCTGCTTCTTTATTCAATAGCAGTTAGAACCATTTCGCTTTCACCCCCTCGATGTGTGAATTGGTTTTTTGATTTTATGGGGTGATGCAAACTTGTTTTATCTGCTTCTTAATTCAATAGCAGTTAGAACCCTTTTGCTTTCACCCCTTCAATGCATAAATGGTTTGTATGATTTAATTGGTGATTGTAAAAGGGTTCTATCTGCTTCTTTATTTAAAAGTACTTAAAACCTTCCCGCTTTTATCCTAAATAGTTTGTATTATTGATAAATGCGAACTTGTTTTATCTGCTTTTTTATTCAATATCACTTAGAACTCTTTGCTTTCACTTCTCATGTCTTACATATAAGCCATGGGGCTGGATGCAAACTGGTTCTATCTGGTTCTTTCAATAGCACGTTTTCGCCTATTTCGCTTCCACCCTTCTGTTAGTTTGAATAGGATGTATTGTTATGAAACTTGAAACCGGTATGTGTAACTTTAAGACTTCCTTGTTGTATAGTGAATCTACATGCTAGTGAGCTAGTCTCTATTAAAAGTAACCACATGTTGCCAAAAGTGGGCGAAAGTCACACTTTAACGTGTATCAACTTAATACTAGATAAAGCTACACACATTTATAAGACCTGGGCACAATTTCATGATGATATATTCCGGCTGAAGTTTAATGCAAAATATTTCATCCAAAAAGTATTCGTATTTCCGACATTTATCAGGAATGTTAAAAGCAGAATTCACAAATGCCCCACCCACCATCACTTGGTATGGGACATTAGTCAAGTGTATTTAGTTTGATACGCAGATATAACACACAAACTATTTATAAATCGCGGCATCAATAGGTGTACGCTGGTTTAATAATTGAGTTGCAATTGATTTATTGTGTTTATTTCATTCCGATACCTATGTAAAATGGTTTATTTGGTGATGAAAACGCTTCTGCATGTACGTTAGCGTTCTAAAAATAGTAACGTTGCGAGTACAAGCTAGCCCACTGCCTTGACAAGCAGAGGTTACTGTACTGTAAGAGAAGTAGATCTGCGTGTAGTTAGCGTTCTAAAAATAGTAACGTTGCGAGTACAAGCTAGCCCACTGCCTTGACAAGCAGATGTTACTGTACTGTAAGAGAAGTAGATCTGCGTGTAGTTAGCGTTCTAAAAATAGTAACGGTCCGAGTACAAGCTAGCACACTGCCTTGACAAGCATTCCAAACATTTGCTGTTCATTGGACAAATAAAATCTCATTAAATCGATAAAACAGTAACGTACCGTAGCAAAGCATTAGATTAAAGAGATGTAGACAAAACATGGGGATGATAATATGTTTAATACGATTATAATATGTATATTTTAAAGAATATCTGCACATTTGCATTATTTCATCAAAATTATGTATTCAAAAATATTTTTATCAAGGATTGAGTGTAAAAATGATATAACTGTCCACTTATTTCTTATATAGTTAAAACTGTTTGCCTGTAAAAAAAATTCTAACTGCCTTGGTTTATATAATTTAACTTAAAAGGATAAACTTGGTTAATTTCACATAAATTGTGTATAAATCAAATATTGACTGCACTTTTAGTGTAACTGCCCTCCCTTACTTGATATGTAGGTGGAATATTACGCTGTGCTAAGCATTTATTAGAACAATTAAGAACAAAAACGATGTAAATGTCTATTTCTTTGCTTAATAGTTAAGATATATTTTAGTTGAGCATAGCAGTAATATTGAGCGACAAACTTTGAACTGTTTTAGATATAGTTGGATTACTTTGCCGTGCATGGCATTAACATTGAAAATTAAAGAACAAAGAAAGATGTGAATGTCCCCTTCTCTCCTTTATAGTTAGATATTTTGTCGAACTTAACAGAAATATTTCATGTATAGTTGAAATATTTTTCTGTTCAAAGCAGTTATATGGGGGGATGGGGGACAAGAACAAAAATGGTGTAACTGGGTTCTTAATTCATATGAAGTTAGCACATTTTGTCGGACATAGGATTGATATAGGAAAAAAGCACAAGAACAAAAACAGGGTAACAGTGTACTTAATTCATATTTAGTTAGCACATTTTTGCGAGCATACAATCGATGTGAATTACAATCTGCACACAGAGGTGGTACAACAAAGTTTATAAACTATACTGTGTTCAAAAGCTCACTGGTTGATAGGGGCTTATTTGATGAACGAGACCAGCTTTTTACAGACAAATATTGGACGTCCATATATCAAATATGATTAATGACATATTACATGTATTTACCCACACTCTTTAATTGGCTGACTGTAGATTTTAATTTGATTAGTTTTTTCACATTTCAGTGAGAGTGGGGTTTCATAAAGGTTGTGATATCTGGTTGGAATCTGATACTGTATTTCAATATTTATTAACGTTTGATAATGAAGAAAATATGAAAAATACTGGAAAAGTTTTGGTTTTGACTACAAAAAGTTGGAAAATTTGGTTTGTGCCACATTTGAAGATGATCCACTTTTAACAGCTTTGTCAATATTAAGAGTCCATGATCATAGTAATATAAAGATACAGTGTCTATCCGTCTGTCTGTCATCATTTCAGTCTATGCGAAAACTATTGTCATACCACAGGACAATCTGACTTATAATTTCTAAATTTTTACCTGTCATGGCTAATTTTTACCTGTCACATCATTGAATATAGAGCAAAATTTGTGTCATTGTGCCAGGTAAACCCAAAATTCCTACCAGTCGCAGACAAGTTTTGCCTGTCATTGACCTGCGACAGACAAGGTTTCGCATGGACTGTCATTTTACACATTTGCCTCATTATCAATGATACATTATGATCATGTAGATATGTACTCATTCATTAGACCTTTTGCATTAGGTTTTGTGGGTTGATCTTGATACTTAGTTGATCCTTGGCAGCTTTAATCTTTAATGGTGCTTGTTTAACTATAATATTTTCTTTTTAACTAAACCAAGTTCTTTACCTGGAGAGTATAATTCTGGGCAGTGACTAGTAAGTAGAATTGAGTCAGTCGCTTGAAAATTTCAGAAGATTCACAAATGCAGAGAGATTTTGAAAATGTTCGTACCCAGGTTGTGATCTGCAGGACGAGTAGTGATTTTTGAGAGGTTTTCATGCCCAGATGTTGCCATTTATGTGTTTTGAATCGTTGCTTTTGATTAAATCTGTACTTAATTGTTCTTTGTTATTTTACCAAACTTTACAATAGAAAGAAAAAAGAGAAATAGAAATTTTTGTGCCCTTATGTTGTTTATTTATGTGTTTTCAGGTCCAAAGAAAGACGCACAGGCTGCCCGGGAGTTTATATTACGCATGTTTGTAGACCTGAATCCAGACCCCGATAAAATTATTTATTCACATTTTACTTGTGCTACAGGTAAGTCTACAAAACAATCCTCTTAACTTTTTAACTGGTGTCATGTTTCCAATGGTATCCTTAAGCCGTCACAAGTATAAACTGAATGAGTCCAGTAAAAGTATTGAACATTTTGACGTCCCTATAATACAAGGTCGTAAGTGGTATAAGTTAAAAGAAGGACGGACTTATCACCGCTCATTATTGAGACGTTGACTTTTTTTAACAACAAGACAATTTTTCAAACCAGTACAAGTAGGCAACTCGTCTGTCTCGTGATCTCTGGTCGTGGAAGTGTTCCAATTAGTTTTGTATCTATATCGTGTCCGTTCGGAGTTTTGAGTTTAAAAATAATTCTTACTTCTCAACTTGTAGATATTTGAACTCATTCTAACAAATACAAGAATTAAATCGATTATTAAAGATACACATTGGGTCACATATACCTCAACAATTAGTTTATTCACATTTTGTTTATTAACGATATCTAGGTAAGTAAGTACTTTTGAACTAGTGACAACCGTGAGTCATTTTTTTGAACTAGTGACAACCTTGAGGCACATTTTGAACTAGTGACAACATTGAGGCACATTTTGAACTAGTGACAACCTTGAGGCACATTTTGAACTAGTGACAACATTGAGGCACATTTTGAACTAGTGACAACATTGAGACACATTTTGAACTAGTGACAACCTTGAGGCACATTTTGAACTAGTGACAACATTGAGGCACATTTTGAAAACACATTCATTTTGAGGTTCTTTATGCAGAAAAGGCCCTTATAAATTATACTTTACAAAATCAATTTTTAGTTCTACTGGCCAAAGTGTATGACATGGCGTATTGTTTGCTGTCTAGTCTGTTAACGATTGGTTGTTTAATACTCGTTCACTGATTTACATGCCATTGCTATAACCTGTTCTTTGTCTCTCCACTTTCAGATACAGAAAATATTCGCTTCGTATTTGCAGCAGTGAAGGACACAATATTACAACTTAACTTAAAGGAGTATAACTTAGTGTGAAGAACATAGACAACAAAATACAAACAGAATAGAACAGACAGTACGTTGTATCCTTCAAAAGTGACCTTGCCTTTCATATGAAACTTCTTTCTCTTTCTCATCCAAGTATGTGTAATGAAGTAGTCGTGAAGGGACGTAACCTGTTATATAGGCGAAGTGATTTGAACACAGATACATTGATCAGATACATTGAAAATGAAAACAGTTAAAAAAAACAATTTTGATAAAACTTTTCTCTCCTTGATTTTTTGGTTGACGTCAGCTTTTTTGCGGAGTGACGTCAAGTTTAACTTGAAAAGCTGATTTTTATGGAGGTGACGTCGAGTTTAGACAATGATGTCCAGTTTAACTAGAAAGCCGATTTTTAAAAGGGTGACATCGCGTTTAGACATTGACGTCAGGTTTAGATATTGGCGTCAGGTTTAGACATTGACGTTTGATGTATTTGTGAGGACAAAGGTTTCAGCTTGGATCTGGAAGGAAGACTGGGGCGTTATGTACTTTAAAATATGGATATTTCAAGGGGGGCAGCGTGTTGCATTGTGAGACAAAGAACATATTCGTCGTTTTTAAAATTTCTACCTAGATCTGATACCAGAGTGACCAGTGGCCAGTCAACACAGTCGTGAATAGTGTATACAAACTTGATTTGGAAAGTGGGACGGCCCTAAAAGAAACTACCGTCAACTGTATTGTTTTTTTTGAAAAAAATATGTTGACCCAATTTTTGGCCATGTGTATTTTTGATGTTTGATTTCAGCAACATTGGTTGTTACGTAAAATTTCTATTTTGTAATTTTTGAATTTTTAGACTAAAAGGGTTGTCATACTCATTGTGATTCCAACGGCCTGTGTGAGAAAGTAAATAGGTCAGACTAAAGGTCACAGCCCCCTAATCCCATCCAAATGCCTAAGTATAGAATTGTGTCCAAATGAATGTTCGTTATTCATAATGAAACAAACAAAAAACTTTTGGATTGCCAGCCTTGAACGGGGGATTAGATAAATGTTGTCTTATGTTGGTTGTTTAAATGTGTTCTCTATTTTCGTTTTTTATTTCTTTATGGACTCCAGAATATGTTTTAATGTTTCTATGTAATTTCCTCCCCCCAAAAAACTATTTCACCCCATATTTCAGCCTAATGTTCAGTTGTTTTCTTCTCTAAAAACTATTAACTTGTTCAACAGTACCATATTTATCGCAACAGGAAAATGGCGTACAAAGTTGGAACATTTTGTCGTAAAACTTTGTTGAACATTTGATGTGACATGTCAAGACTGTGTTGTGTATACGCAATGAGAAACATGATTTTTTTACAGCTTTAAAACCATACTACTGTAAAATCTTTATATATTCGTGGTGCAAACTTTTTCGTGGATTGAGTTCTTCAGCTGAGTCGCGAATTCAATAACTATTAATTTCAAGTAATGTAAGTTCGTATGTGGTTTTGGAATCCTCAAGTTCAATTGATCTCGAAATTGTCACAGCGAAACAAAAACAAAAATCACTAATTGGTTTGCCCACGAAAATAACTGATTTCACAGTTTTACTTAGAACTAGTGCATCCAGAAGCTCTCTTTAAGGTTTTTCTGAATATCTAGTTTTTGAAAAATGTTGTGACATAGGTTTTTGAAATGAGGCAAGTTAATGTTATATGATTGAGGTATGTTATAGGTTTGAGACAAGTCAATGTTATAGGTCTGAGACAAGTCAAATGTAATAGGGTTGAGACAAGTCAATGTTATAGGGTTGGACAAGTCAATGTTATAGGGTTGAGACAAGTCAATGTTGTAGGGTTGAGACAAGTCTAATGTTATAGGGTTGAGTCAAGTCAATGTTATAGGGTTGAGTCAAGTCAATGTTATAGGGTTGGACAAGTCTAATGTTATAGGGTTGGACAAGTCAATGTTATAGAGTTGAAACAAGTCAATGTTCAAGGGTTGGACAAGTCAATGTTATAGGGTTGGATGAGTCAATGTTATAGCGTTGAAACAAGTCAATGTTATATGATTGGACAAGTCAATGTTATAGGGTTGGAATATGTGCTTAGATAGAGGTGTTCTTTGAATGAATTGTAAGGTTTGATAACAGAAGTAAATCTTTTGAAGCGAGGACGATGTTTTTTTTATCAGTATTTGGAAGTAGGAGGAAAGGAAAACGCAGATTTTAAACATATATCAATTGAAACTGAAATGTACAGGAAGGTGATGCCCATGTAATTGAAAACATTTGATAGGTGCAAAATTGTAAGTGTGATCAATTACTGATACTGAAAAGCCTAAAGCATGGTTGTAGTATGTCTGGCATTTGTTGCATTTGTTTTGCTCCAAATTATGTCCACCATGTTTTCTTTTGAACAATGTATTGCAATTTGTCATGAAAATCTCTAAATTTGTTGAAAACTATTTTTTTGTTTATAGCATCACTTTCTGTCAAAGCTGTCAAGACTTGGGGTTGTAAACTGATGAAATATTAGTGGTAGGTGGTAGTTTATAGGAAAGAAATATGTTTCTGAGTTTTAAAAAAATGTTTAGATTTATAGATTTTTTTTCTTCATAATTTGGAGTGCAGATGGAAATATTGCAGCACAAATATTCAAAACAGCTGATTAGTATTTATGTTACGGATTTCAGATCTTGAATTTTGTATTTTGTTATTTTACAATTATTTTGTATTAACCCTTTTGATGATATAGTCATAGATTTTGTCATACATTGTTGTATTTAACTTTTGCACCAGCGCTAAAATCGTACAGTCATGATCCAGCGTTATTTCGCCAGTCATTAGGGGCCTTTTTAGGGGTTTTCTCATGACGTCTCTCATGCATTAAGTAGGTCATTTTTCGAAGGGTTTTAAATAAAAGTGAAACAAACTTGAAAAATGGTTTAGATTCTGAATTTCTTCAATTCTGTTACGCTTATGTATGAACAGTATGATCTTAATATCTGATATTGTTTTGTTTCATTGGGATAATTTTTGTTTCAGTAAATCGTTAAAAAAAATGGGATTACAAAATTCAAATTAATTGTAAGAAAAATAAAATTGGAGTACGATTCCCCACCCACCTCAGTAATGTGTTCAATATATAATGATAAAGACGAGCCAATCATTGTTAATTTGTAAAGCACCGTCAATTAACTGTACCAAACATGATGAATGTGCTCTCTCACTAAACCTGCCATCAACATTCACTACAAACTAAACTACAGCAAACTTTGTATGATTCAGAGAGAAAAAAATAAATATTCGCCATTTTGCATTGATAAGGAAATTTTTAAATACAGAAGAAGAAGAATTTGGATCGTTATACTTGTAAACATTGAAATCTGAATTCATGTTTGCCATAAGCCACGTTGAGGGATGAATGCAAACATATTCTATCTTCTTCTTTATTCAATAGCAGTTAGAGCTGTTTAGCTTTCACCTCTCGTTTACATTTCTCTCTACTGCTCAAACGTCTTATTAGGATACAATTTTTTTTTATCTTGATTAATAAATTTGATCTTGATTGATATTCCAACACAAAGACAACTTTAAGCTGACTGTACATTAAGAAGAAAACAGAATTAATGTGAAAGGATAGTTGACTTTTTAAATGAAGAACTGATACTTAAATCGTCTGTAATAATAGTTGCTTCAATTGTTTACGCATTGAAAAGAGGGAACCACTTCAGGGGTGAATGCGAAAGTGTTCTATCTGTTTATTGATTCAATAGCACTTAGAACACGTTCACTCCCACCCCTTGACATAGTCCCGCGAAAAAGGCTGGCCATGTATAGGACAAATATACAACTAAACACAAATTTTGTAGTTTTGTGATTTATGCAAAATTTCTGAACGAAAATCGTAATAAACTCATTTGAAACTTTGTCTCAAATAACCAACTAACTTGTATCACGATAATTGTCTATTTTACAGTCCTAAATGCCCATTATGCCATTATCTCAAAGAATCTAAGAATGTTGTAAGAGTACATGGTGTGTCTAAGGTTATAAATGCATCCTCATAGTCGGGTATTTGATATTCATTTGAACATATTGTTAAAACTAAACACATTTTGTAAACATCTCGAGTATACTGACACTACTTTTAGATCTATCCCCTCCCCCTTGCCAGTTAAAACATTTTTACCTGAGAAAGTTACATGGTGCAGAGCGATTTTTTTTGTTTCTACTAGTTTATTTAATTTCATCTTTGTGGCTTTTAATATGGAGGGATGAAAGCGAGAAGGTCCTAAGTGCTACTGAAATAAAGAAGCAGATAGAACCATTTCGCTTTCATCTCTCTACATGACCTAGTGCTTTTTATTTAATGTATTTTGTTTAATTTGATGAAAATATTAACTATCAATAAAAGGTCTTCTGGATTAAAAAAATGATATGTTTTATGTTTAAATATTCCTGCCTGTTTTTGATTGGTCAATAAAATCCAGACGGACAAAAATTGACTGAAGTCTGAAGAAAAGTGCTAAGTATTTGATCGAAAGGAAGAAAATAGATTCTATATCTCTCGTACAAAATATTTGATTTAGTCATAGAGCAACTGAACTGAAGTTGCTATAGCCAAGTTAGGTAAATCTTTCATCCCTAATTTAAAAAAAGTTAAATTGAGCCATGATCACCGTTGTTAAGATATTAAGCATTTGATGATGAAAGTTAAAACTGAATTTTGCTAACAATCATTAAATTTGTGATTGAAACATAATTTTTTAAAATCCTGAAATTTCAATTCACAGTTCTAAGGATAAAATACACATGATCATCTTAAATTACGGTAAGTTTCTTAACATAACAAAGTTGAATTAGATCATCTGAAATAACGACTATTAAAGTATAGCTGATTACAGAACATTTTATCAAAGTTTCCTAAAATTAGATGCTGTCATTTTACTGTCCATTCTCACACGTCAACTATCAATTTGCCATGCATTTGAATGTCATACTCTTAATTTCTAAGTCATAAACGAAAAACGAGTCATAAACAAAGAACGAGTCATAAACAAAGAACGAGTCATAAACAAAGAACGAGTCATAAACAAAAATCAAACAAGTACTCTTCTCTTTTTTTTCTTCAAATAATTGCAATATATTAGTTTGTAGCAGGAGCTGAATGCGAGAAGGTTTCTAACTGCTTCTGTATTTATTAGCCCTTAGAACCTTATCGCATTCACCGCTTGATATGTAAATGGGCAAGACTGCAATTTGAAACATTTGGCATTTATATGTTTTGTTCCTTGTAGTTTTTAAGATGTTTATAGAGTTTTGTTTAGTCAGCAAGTTTGAAAACAAAAACACGAACCACCGTAAACTGTAGTTCACTATTAGAATTTCCGTATCTGAACTTGAATGCACTTGAAACCAAACAAAAAAAATCAAAGTGATGACTGGCCTTCTTTTAAGTACATTTTGTCCAACAGGAATTAAATTAATACTTTTTACAATCGTACATTTAGAAATTGTAATAATTAACTTAAAATTTGAACTATTTAAGGTAGAAATTTAAATGACAAGTGTATACATGAAGCCATCTTAAGTTGCTATTGACATTTTTAGTTTGAAATATTAAAAGAACTAAAAATGATTAAATGAATATTTCTTTTGAAAACAGGGGAAGCTACTCTTGACATATTGTTTCTACATTTGAATGATTTATGTAGATTTAATGTTACTGCATCCAGTATTTTCACTTGAAATAGCTACAAACTTATTTGAAAACTACTGTATGTATATGAAAAATGACTTGTTTAAATATTTCTCTGGCCTAATTTCTGTTAAAGAAGCATGGCTGATTTGAATTTGAAGAATAGATTGATGTTTAATGGTGAATTTCCTTCAAAGATCAGCGTTAGCTACCTTGGGAATAGAAATTAGGGGGCACATTTAGAAAAGTCGTGATTAAGGTAAAACTTTCGACAATGGTATCATTTGACGAGAGAGTTACGAAAATAGGGCACATTTGACAGAAGTACGTGAAAAATGGTACAAAGAACAATATACTAAAACTTTAAAAAAAAAATTCATCCATAGATCCACTTGAAAAACTTACTCTTGAATTGACAGAATTTTCATATTGTGGGCTAAATGTTAAAGAGTTCTATCTGCTTCTTTATTCAATAGCACTTGGAACCATTTCGCTTTCGCCCCGCAATAAATAGTTTTGTTTTTGCTGAAATTTCTTTCTAGTCCAAACATTGTATATTCCTAACCTCTTTACTTGAAAGTAGCTGTTTACATTTATTCCCATACTTGTTTTGTTTTTCTTTTGTCAAATTATTTTTTGTTCTGGCATTTTTTTTCTCTGGTTATTTGTTTGGTTTTATTGAATTGTGACTGTTTACAAGTGAGATGTTTACAAATTTGCACCAGGTGACAGTTAACCTTGGAATTTAATGGCAATTTGTGACAGTTTACATCATATTGAATAAACTTAATTTGATAATTGGCCTTTAAGACGATTAATGGATGGTATTTACAGCTTAGCATATGATTAAAATAGCGTGTGTGTTTTTGTGACAGTTTCCATCATATTGCTTTATTACAAGGCTTTACAAATGACAGTTTCCTGGTGTGTGACAGTTAATAGTCATGTTTACATAGTGCTTTGTGCCAGTTTCCACCACACTCGAATGCATAATTTTGTGTTTTTACAGTTAACAGTTGACAGGTGTACACTGATGCTTATAAAGTTAAATATGAGGACAAAAACATTTCTTGTGACAGTTTACGAATAATGACATGTGACAATTCAATAAAATCAAATATGTTACTATTTTTAGATTTTGCAGAGGATTTTTTTTTAACAACCATGCATAATTTATATTTATTGTTGGATCTGAGGAAAAAAGTTTAAATGTTGGCTCATGGGAGGTAAAGCTTTATGTGTGTAGTGAAGAGACCTCTTTATACTGTATCTATTGAAGTCATTGATGAGAGTAACGTACCTGAAATTGGACACAACTGAAATATGTGTACAAAACTTGTTAAGTACTAAGATTTGTGTACAAAACTACTGAAATGTGTGTAAACTGTTGCTTGCAAGTTTAGAATTTTGTGGCTGTGCATTTCAGTGGGGGAAAACATTTATTCTACATGTCATTGAAAACTGTGTAATATGAATTAAGGTGGCAAAAACTTTCTCTTTAGTGTTATATTGAATTATTTACGTATCTATACTGTTTAAAACCCTTGTATATTATATAGCAGATGTATAATGTATTTGTTGTTATAATAACTTTGCCAGTATGTGATGTTCCTGTCTTTGTTCATTCAATATCTAAACAAAAATGGCTGATGTTTCTACCATTCTAAAAGAGCACATTGTTTTACAGGTTATGTGACATTTAAACCATGTGATCATTGCTGATTGGATGGAAAAAAAGTTTTGTGATCCATTGATATGATTGGATGAAAGTGGTCATGTGATCAAAGCCTTATGAAGGTCACATGATCAAAATGAGTGCATAAAGGTCATACAGTGTATTTCTATAAATAGAACTAAATTAGAATGGTTTTTGAATTAAGGTACACCATCCACAAGAACTGAACACTACGACAATACGTGCATTTGTAACACAGTTATTTTGGTCTTACAGAAAACAAATATTGAACCGAAAAGAAAGCTAAACACAAATAACTAGATGGTTTTACTTAAAAGTTTTATTGTAATAATAGCATATAAAGTTGGAAGAAATATTTTAGTTTCAGTGAAAGAATATAAATAAGGTTAATAATATTGGGCATTTTATCCACAAGTTATGTAACAATAACAGGTCCAGTATAGCCAATTACATGGGTGAAAGTTTTCCGTTTCCTATTCCGTATGAAAAACTTTCCCAGAGGTCGTTTTCCCAAATCGTGTAAATCCGGTGAGTTTTTTGGGGGGGGGGTACAAGCTGATGTATACACATCGCGAGGACGAATATCAGTTACAGGTTTCCAATTTCATTCTAAAAATAGCATGGCCGTCGTTGATTTTCGTCAAATGAACGGGCTTCAACATGGTGAGCGCCACTAAACCATAAATAGGAAGCATGTACCTTCGCAATTTCCTAGAGTTGTTTCGGCGTGTGGCACACGGCAATTTATATTGTTTATATACCAAACATAATCGGCACACTTTAAAACAAAATCAATGTAGGACATTAGATCTACATACACAATAAATTCTCTTTCAACATTGTTTTTGTAATCTATTCACAACAAATTGTTATTGAATTACCTTCACCACTAAAAAGATCTTGCTAGTATATAAGAATGATATCACAAAGGTAACATGCTCGATTCCTGATGCTCGACCAAAACCTTTTCATTTTTCCCGCCTAAAAACGCACGTGTAACACATACTTGAAACGACTGTATCTATGTTTCAGGAAGGTCTGCAGAAAAAAATTGACACTTCTTCACGTCGCGTGTGAAACTATTCGTAGAATGAAATTGTTAATTAAAGTTATCCAAGTGTATGAAGTCAACCATGTAGAGGGG
>ENA-OREC01000916-OREC01000916.1-marine-metagenome-genome-assembly--contig:-NODE-916-length-13490-cov-13.701931_pt1 | contig 13490 bp, 3 predicted proteins | sample MGYA00248626_ERZ508543 | MGnify/ENA primary metagenome ERZ508543 (study PRJEB26211, sample SAMN05518279) | marine metagenome | isolation source: Puget Sound, Washington, USA | host: Bankia setacea... | reverse complement strand
AAGCAATGAAAATTCATGTGTAATTTAATAATTAAAGCAATGAAAATTCATGTGTAATTTAATAATTAAAGCAATGACAATTCATGTGTAATTTAATAATTAAAGCAATGAAAATTCATGTGTAATTTAATAATTAAAGCAATGAAAATTCATGTGTAATTTAATAATTAAAGCAATGACAATTCATGTGTAATTTATTAATTAAAGCAATGACAATTCATGTGTAATCTAATAATTAAAGCTATAAGTGTGTAAGTAAATGAATAATCAAAGCAATGACAATGTTGATGTGTGCTGATTATTTACTGGAATGTTGATATTGTAGGTAAGTAAATAATTAACATGTTGGTGATTGTTATGTTATTGAATAATTAACTCAAAGAGAATTTGGAATGCTAGTGAATACGGAGTACTACAACCAAAGAAAGCAGAAGAAAAAGGTTAGGCGAGTTATCTGAATAATTAAACACACATTGATCTATGAACAAGGAGAAAATGGCAATCGAGGCTATAACAGTTTTTCATAGGAGCCAATGTATCTGTTCATCGATTGGACAAATGAATATTAAAAGTAAATGGATTATGGAGAAAACAACATACAGCACTATGACATTATTAACTCTGGTTATATACAAAAGCTTTTCTAGATAAGGACATGTGGTATTGGATTACCTTCATCAGTGTTTAGTCAAATCACATAATGTACCATTTTATCAATAGACTTTAGAACTGTCCATAGCAAGTACTGATAAAATGAGTTGTGTAAAAAAAACATGTCGTACTGGTGCTTCTTGACTGACAATGTGATATTACCTGTTTATCAATCATACAGGCTAGGTATTTAGTATTGGACATTTACTGATAGTACAACAGTGATTGAAATACACGTTATAATTTGTGACCATGTTCAAAGGTTCAGCAAAAATGTAATACCTGTATAGTTTATAAAAAATTCATACAAGAAATAGGAGAAAGAACTAAGCTTGAATTGGCCTGTGGATATTTAGTATTGGAACTTTTATGCCTCATGTTGTAAGTTTATTATTGACACAATCATGTACCACTAGACGATTATTGATGAACGAATGTAGTAACAGTAAAAGGGGTTCAAGTGCAGGTACATTCGATGACAAAGGAAATATAGACGTGTATTGGTATATATATGTTATCGGACTAACTAACTGACAAAAGATCAGCTGTTCTTTGTCTTGGATTTAAAGGGTACATTTAAAGTGAAAGTAGCATATGGGCTTAAACGTTGTTAAATGGATGACACAGATTTGGATTAGGATTGGAGAAATGGCATGAATTAACCTGCTACAATTACAAAGTGAGTTTTAATGTGAATTTGACTATTATGCAGGTAAGAATTACTTCCTGATAGTCTTTGTGTACAATATTTTTAAGTCATTGTTTAAAATTAAAAACTCATAATCTGAAAAAGCCATACCAAAGCTGCACCAAATCTTGATTACTTTTCGTCAAACTTTTATAAAACAAATAATTCAAATTGTAATACTATTGAGTGGAATTTGGTCTTGCTTTTATGATAAACATATCAAAATAATCAGTAAATAACCTAGGTCATCCAAATAATCTGCAGGGTTATTGGATATAGATTGATTGCTCATTCTTACCCCCCAGGTGACCCCCCCTCCTATTACTCATTAAAGAAGGGGTCTGTCTTGTGTATAAAGGGGAATATTTTCTGTGACACCAATTTATCCAGGACTGTAGTTCTAATATTCCCTCTTATTACTGTTACTCATAAAAAAAGTGTTCAGCCTTGTTTCAATGTATGAAGGGGAAAACTTTTCTGTGACATTGAATTATCCAGGACAGTTTTAAGAACAGTTGAAACGAGGACCTCTTAACAACTACACATGCAGCATCAATACATGTTATAACATCAAACATTCAAAACAAATAGCTCTTGTTAATCAAGCATATTTTACTTATTACGTGCAGTGTTAATAATAAATTGTCCTATATTAAATTGGTTTGTATAATTGCCTGTTAAAGGTATTTAAAGCTATTTATAGCACAGAAACATTGAGCTGACATTCTTGCATACATTAAGCAGACCGCTGAATTGCAAGAAATAAGTGATTATGAATATCATGCCATTACACAAATACATCAGTTTCAGTGCATACAGTGTTATGTACACATATAACCCCTAATAGTGAATGGAACCAACTATGAAGATCAGAAATTCCCACCGGTGTCAGGTCGACATTTTCATACTTTACTAACGAATGATGGACTCTGTGACAGCAACATATGATTAAGATGACCACTAGTAGTTATGGGTTGTTTGTCCCTATATAACAAAACAGGAAAAGTGCTTAACTCGTTTCTATATTTGTATTACTAGGTTCCATACGCCTCGCCTTTGAATCAAACTGAGAATCGCTATCAAAAACCACAGTCAAATACAGAACAAGATCATAGACTTTCAATGAAGATTGGTACAGCTATGAAAGGACTTGTAGACAATGAAGTACTATGATCTCTTTGGAGAGGTTTTATAACATGGTAAGTATGGTGTTTCTGCCATTGGTTCTATTTATTGATGATATTTTAATGTTTAACTAAAAATCAAAACTTTACATATTCATCTGTACTTCATAGCCTTATACTTATGAATAAGTATAATCAGTGATGTTGTTGAGTCCGCACCTCCAGTATTCATAATGATAAAAAAGTGATGATTAAGCAAATTGATAATGATGTTACGATAGCAGGTCACAGATACCTTACTCAGCCTATTTAAATATATTGAACCCTTAACAATAGAGCTAAGCCAACGATTTCCATGCTTTGTCATTTAATTAAGGTGGGCCTGGTGGCGGGCTCCATCTAATATTGATGTTTTAGAAAAAAAACTAAAAACAAATAGTGAGGAAAAACAAGTGATTTGAATTGAGAGGTGGTCTTATATAGAGAGTACCGGTCTAAGGGTCTAAGGTTTGTAAATGAGGAATAATTGTACTTTTAGAACCCTTGTGGTGGTCTTAAAACAAGGGAACTTTAATAGTCTCGCTGGTTAATACTTATGATAGTTTAATTACTATAAGGTTAACATTATCATTCAAGCAACATTTTAGTGAAATTTAATCTTAACATTATTACGTCCTATTGTACTCGTAACCCCATTAATAAGTCATCATCGTCTATACAAAATGGTTGTTCCGTTTTCTGTGTTGCTTCGTCATGTTCTAAAGCCAATAAACCAGTATAAGAGAGCCCGACCCCCCTGACCAATATTAGTTCAATATACTATAACTGCGTACTACCATGTACCCGTCTTTCCATATTTACATTATCAATGACTAACATTACCCTTTCTGCGCTCTCAAATATTTACGTTCCACCCCTTTTACTCGCAGCATTTCACTATGCCATATCAGTCGTACATAACAGCAGACGCAAAAATATTTTCGCTTAATTTCGGTTATTTTAATCACAAAAGAAAAGGCAACACGCACATAGATTATATTAATTCTACTTTTTGCCCTTTGGCATTCAAACATCCATCCCTAGCCCTAAGAAAGACAGAAAAGGGGGTGGGGGACGGATGAAAAAGACTTTGGCAAATAGAGCAGAAATGGGACTAGTACTTTACTTTAGTTTCTTTGTGTTGAAAAAATTGCTGCGTAGATATCTGTCGATTTAAATCCAAATATTGATTCCAATTTCTGTCCCATATCTTGGAAACCAGCCAGGGTTATTTAAAGGAACATACAAACATACCCGCTTTCGATAGCATTAGTACCAGGCCACTGATATCTCTACTTTGAACCTGAACAATTCTGTGATGTACCCTTCTAAAAACCATGAAACAGTCCTAAAAGATGTAAAAGCCTGTTTTTTCAGTATGTTTCGCATTATGTAATAAAACTACTGTTAAACCACTTTAAACAGAACACCATCATAAAACAAAGACCATAGTTCACAGATTAAATGATTTCTAACCCTTTCAAGAATAAGACCTCTTCAGTAATAAGACCGTATATAAATTGAAACAAATCCTTCCATATAAGATGAGCATTCTTTATTAATCAGCTCCTACATAAAGACCACTCTAAATAGACCACTTTTTTCCAGAGGTCTGAGGGTCTAAACATTTTAAAGGTATACATGGCTGTCAATTAACCTCTATAATTTACAAAACCACCTACAATATACCAATTTCAGGGTACCATTGTACAAAATCACTTACGCCAAACGAAAATTTACGCACATGTTAAAGACTTTATTATTATTTTTATGATCACTTACGCAAAACGTAAAATTACACACATATTTAAGGTTTGATCAAAGTCCCTTACTTAAGCCAACCAGAACTTTAGTTTTTCAGATACTCTGTTTTCCTTGTGTTGAACCCTCACTATCTTTCCTCTTCACACATACTCAGCTGTATAAGTCAGTTATAAAAATCCAAAATAATTGTGCAAGTTTAAGTTTGGTGTTAATGCTTTAGTGATGCAGTACTACACAAACTAGCCTTTTGGGCATTCAAATCAAACAAATCCATCTTCAGTTTTATAGTTTTATATCTCAAGTCAAAAGACCATTTCATAAGAAAGGCCACAAAATAAAACACTATCAACTTAACAGTTGGCTTGATAAATTGGTTATGCAGTACACCCTGACAACACAGACATGGGTAACATTTGTTGGCATGTTTGACTGTGGCACTGTATATACCCTTTAGTCGTCACCAACCTACAGTTCATGCATTCTTAAGTTGCCCTTTCGTTCCCAATTAATAAATTTCATAACAAAAAAATAGTTAAAGGAATTATCATACCTATATTATGATAAATGCTTCTAATGAAGGAATATATGTTGAGTTTTGAAGAAAAAACAACACAACCTTGGTTTACCTGCTTTCAAATTGCCAGTTGACGATTTCAGTATATGATTATTAGGATATAGGACCGAGTTGGGTTGTCTATATCTTCCACAAGGGCATAATTTCATAAGTACTGTGTGACTATGAAGTACAGATGAATATGTAAATGTTTGATTTTGAGCGAACGTCCATCTTTAAATATCTACGCAAAGTTTCATATCTGTATAACTCGCACAATGCAGCCTATTTCAAGAAGTTTGTTAGGCTTATTGATGCAGTGCTACAATAAATCGAATATCACTTATAAACTAATTGCTGAACTAGCATAAAAATCTTGGGTGAAATGCAATCATTGAACTCAGAAAAGTTTACAGTAGTGACCAGGGATAGTGACTGGTCAGTGTATAGCTTGAGAAAATTGACCAAACACTATTAAATACATTACATGGTCAGCTGTATGGATATAAAATTAAGTGGGTAGGAATTATCATGTTATAGGTAAACAGCGAGGATTGAGTCTTGACATTTGGCCGATTCCAATCACAGGCAGTGTTATAGGGTACTCCTGTGGGTAGACAAGGGAAATTGCTCGTGAAAATTCAGTGCTTTCAATGGTTTAACACTTGTCTAGCCTATTTCAAAGTAGGGTCTAATTTACAAGTGACTTCGCGACTCAATGCTCCATGTCTATCTATACTTAAAGTTGATATAGCATTGGAACATTGACTTGACACTCTTGGATACATTTCACAGACCACTGAATTGTGAAATAGGTGGGTAAGAGTATGGTGTTATAACAACAGAGCATATTACAAATGTCCCTTGAATACACATATAACACCTATTATGAAATACATCAATCCAAGTAATTCATTCGTCAGGTCAATGTTTTTGCACTATAGATGAGTATAAGCTTAATCAGAATCCATTGTTATGTTCATGACCACATTAGTAACACAATATCATAACTTGCACTTTGTACTCTGATAGGAAACTTGAATCTGAAGCTCCAGCAGAAAAAAGGTAAACTGACCTATCTACTTCACTATCAAACAACACTTAAATCAATCTGGTTCTCATACTGTAACTGTGTATGCATTTAAGTAAGTAGAATGTCTTCCGCCTAATCTATGAAGTGATGAACTTTGTTTTTCCACTTCAAGCATGTTATCAGTCTGTCAGATAGAGTGCCGAGCTTCAATAGTAAAATCAAAATAGTTCTAAGTGCTATTGAACAAAGAAGCAGATAGAACCCTTTTGCATTCACCACTTAACTGAGCTATTGAATTAAGAAGCAGTTATAAGAGAGAGATCTGGCTCAGTCGGGTACCGAAAAAGTGATCGCCTACTGTTTATAAACATGTTGAAAAAACAGTAGCCGATCAAAAACCGTCGGCCCGTGGTCGTCTTGGTCGATTCAGGGCGACAATTGTGCCGATCAAAAGAATTGATTCATCGGGAACAATCTGGTCCAGATCGGGCCGATTTGAAAAACAATCCTTGGTGAAATAAAATCTTAAATAAAGTAGCAAACAGAAGAAAGGCGGCGTAGCTAAGTGGGTAGCGCGTCTGACTTGTAATCCGTCAGTTGTCCATTCGAACCCCATCAAAGGCTATATTTATTTCCTTGATAAAAAAAAACTCAATGCTGGTTGGTTCCAGGAACGAAATCAAGTGTGATATCACAATCAAACTAAAATAAATAGAGGGTCCTATGGAAGATTAACTTAAATGTCAAATAAGACCCCTCGTTGAATACTGTTAAAAACAAAACAAATCCTTGTTCAATTCAAGGCTACCTATGCAGTTTGTTGAATTGCAATATTCCACTTTTCTATCTACATGTATCACCATTTTTCCATTGGTTGCTTTGAACATGAAGTGGTAAAAGGCCATCAAGGAGTTACAATTGATTTTCTTTGACTGTAGTTAACACTTTAAACAAAAACCTGTACCCCATTCATAAGACAAAAAAACAAACAAACATGATATCCATTTAAACAAACGACTGGCTAACTACAATTAAACAAAGGATATGTAAAGTTAACAGGTCTTTAATTTTCAATGAGAAAAATCTGCCCTAATTGTGACCTTTGCAATTGATCAAAGAGTTAATATAAACATAACTTGTCAAGGTTAAAAGTGTCATGTTTAATGTATAATGCCTCTTGTAAAATCCCATAGCAGTACATAAGATGGTGCCAAGACCAACAAGCAAAATACCGTGATCAACATTTTTTCTTTGAAATCACTAAGCTAAAAATTAACCAACTCATGTACATAACCTCAGGCATCCTTTTATTTATGATAATAGTGAAACACCTTGCTAAAAGACCACCTCAATAATTAGGACCACAATGAGGTTCAACGAAATCTCAGAGCACCAAAAAACATCTAAAAAAACCTACTCATCCTGCATATGGGTTTTGTTAACATATTAAGAAAGTATATTACAGATTTCGTGCCCAGGTTCTATGTGCAGTATAAAATTTGCAAGCTCATCAAAAAAAGATTGGTATTTACAAATTATCCCATACAGATGCATTATAACCATTAGTGTGCACAGGTAGATTATAGCTGAGATTAAAACAACAAACTTGCCACAATAACTTTAAACTTGATTTCATGTTCTTTGTGGCTCATTTAAACTTGGAACTTGCCATAATAATAATAACCATATCAATACCACAATGTTTTTTCAAGTTTCTTTACTAAATCAATGACAATGATCAAATGTTCTGGTGTTGAATTTGTTCAAATAAATGTTCATGTACAATTTAGACAACGTCTTCTATTGTTTTAGGAGCTCAAAAGGATTACAATACCCTGAAAAAGTATCATATATATAATACCATAAAAGAAATAGACATTTAGGGCGAAGTAATATAATAAATTGCTTACCGTCCCTATTCAAAGATCTAGGAACTAATTTACTAAATCACTCACGCAAAAACTTATGCACACATTTAAGGCTTTACTAAAATATGAAAACAATGTACAATTTCGTTTCTTCAGATCATTTGTTTTGATTCTATTAATAACAATCTCTTTCATTTGTTTAAATGATCAGCAGCTGCTGTTTAAAGAGTTATATAAGTTGTTAGTTGGGGCGTACACGTTTAGTGATTAGGTAAAACAGTAACTTTACTTTATTTAATGTTGGACATTGTAAGAGTAAAACATTCAAATTAAAGATGCAGGGGTTAACATGTTTTAGATTTAAGGGTCAATTTTCAGCTAATTGGGAAAAAATATCTTTGTAGAAAAAAAGGAGAAAACACAATCTTTGTGTATATATAATAAGCACCACATTTAGAGAATTTTTTTATATATTTGATATATAATGTTTAAAAATGACAGCATACTAAAAAACATCAAAATCTCTACTTGTCCTGCATAGCACTGGGTATTTGTAAAAACAAGCAAATATACATGACAGATCTCACTAAGTTCACTTTTCATTCACCCGTGAGTAATGTGTCATGTGTAAATAGCAAAAATACTTATACAATCGTTTCTAATTCGATTGTGATCAATAGCAAACATTTACAATTTATATAGGTAGTAAATTTCGGGAACCAATAGTTTCATTTGGCCTAAAACCAATCAATCTCTATAGGATTAGCCTATAGTCATAATCCTGCTTACCATGTATATCCAATAAGGTGAACTCTGCAGTTTTCTAAATGCCTACAATATAGTTGCTTATTTAAAATTCTAGTGATAAGTATAAAGATTTGAATTTCCAAATTACGATTGTTTTAAAACTGCTTTGTGAAAGGTAAACATGTGAAAAAGAGGTAAAGAAAGTATAAAAACGATTTTTAATAAGTTGAGATATTAGTGTTTGTCAATTCTCACACACATAATTGGATTAAAACAAGATTAAACTTTTTAGGTCAATACATAGTTCTTCACACTGATTAAAAATAAAAGAAAGACATTTAAACTGCTTGACTTGGCTTCATAAAAGTACACAACAAATTTATGTGTTCAGTGGACAGTAGGAAACTTCCTTTCATCATAGTCAGGTATTTACAGCATTTTTGTTTAATTTTCTGTCTATTGTTATATAAGTGTCCTGTTTATTACTTGAGATTACCTTTAGACCTAAAACGACCTTGATCATTCGACCAACTCATTATAAAAAAATCACTGTGATGACTTGTGTATTACCTAGCCTCAATAAAGGCACCTCTTGATAAAGGGATAAAAGGTTGCATCGAAAACAGACAACATGCAAAATGTAAAACTTGTTCAATATTGGTTTCTAAAAAAAATCTGGAATTGAAATGCTGGTTACTAAAAATTCCTTGTAACGAAATATTGCAATTAATTTCTACTAAATTCCTTGTATGAAATATTGGTTTCTAATGCTTTCCCTGTACTGAAATACTGGTTTCTAATGCTTTCCTTGTACTTAAATGTTGGAAGCTAATAATTCCTTGCACCGAAATATTGATTTGTAGTTTTTTCATTGTACCGAAATATTGGTTTCTATTAAATTCCTTGTACTGAAATATTAGTTTCTAATAATTTGTTCTTGACCTTCAGGTCTCTGGATCTTACATCTTCTTAATTAAATCCCCTTCATCATGCATTATAAATGAGGACTACTGCAGCAACAGATATATCACATCACATAGTTACAGGTGGAATGGCACAGAACCAACCCTACCATGTTCTATCATTACTGCATCAAAGGGGGGGAATGAAATATCTATTAGGCTTCCAATGCAAGAATGACCCTACTTTGTTTTTAATGTATACAGAGTAACAACAGTTTGACGTCAACCTATGATATAGTATAACAGAGTATAGGCATTGTTGTCTTTAACTCCTAGGAACAAGGACACTGTCAATACATAACCTTGTTTGCTGCATATTCTATAATAAACAAAGACACAAACAAAACAATGTAACATAGAAACAAAGCAAAACAAAACTCACTCCTACAATGCAGTATGCATCATCATCATCATGTCTCAACCAACTCTACTACAGGTGCTCGTGTGTGTTTAATTTTACATGCACTCTCATGAAATTGAAGCTTGGCCCTCGATAATCAATCTACCTGGTATTGATTACAAGAAATGAAAATGGCAACAAAGGCAATCTACGTATTTATCTAATTCCAATATACAATTAACCATTCCAGAGAGAATGCTTTGGGAACCATTTCATTGACTAGCAATTGCCATAACCAATCAAGCATACGCCCTGATATCATCTAGTCCTTTTTGAGAAACAGTGCATCCAAACAGACGGGCAGTAAAACATTATTGTACTTAGAGCATATATAGAGTTGAAACTTATTTACAATTTTGGCAGTGTTTGATCAGATTTGCAACACTTGGATACTATACAACCACAAACAACCAACACAATCAATTCAAATGGCATACTTTTCCAGGATCTCGAAACCTCATCATTCTATTCCAAACTCATCAAAACATGTTCTTGACATTTTGTGGGTTTTTTTCATAGCACAAATGCAATAATAAGATAGTACTTAAATTGTAGCTGGACTAAATCTTTGGTGAGGACTCAAAAGACAACATAATCATCATCACATGTTGTCATAAATAACACTTCACTTCAGTTGGAAACATATACACAATTTATCATTCTGTGTGAAAGATTTTCAGCACTAAATGATCTGTGTTTTTGTTCTTACAACTGAGTAGATAAAAACTGTTTTTCCTATACTTCCAGATGAAACCACATTAGATGCACATTAGAGATATGGCTTTCAACGCTAAATTTTACAAGGAGCATTACCGGCGCATGCTCTTCACAGAATCTGATCATGCACAGTTCTTCAAGGAGTTTGACCGTGTTGTGAGCCTGGAAGATGTAACAAAATGTAACCTGCTTATCAAAGTTCTTCAGAAAGAAGGAAAAACGAAGCTTCTCACAATTTATCGTGGACAAGAAGACGAGACAATACTCCACATCGCGGCAAAGTTCAATCAATCTAGCGACATAATTGAAATTCTCATTCAAACATGTCCTCTACTGATGGTGTTGGCGAGAAAAGACTCAAACGATTATTTCGGTCAGACGGCACTCCATGTTGCCATTGCAAAAGGGAATCTGGATGCAGTTCAGATAATGTTGGCAGAAGTCTACAACCAAAGTCAGAGCCTCAGAATAGCATTACTACACCAAATGGCATCCGGCTGTAAGTTTGTGAACACAGTCATGATGGGAGAGCTACCCTTATCTGTAGCAGCTCTCTCCTTTAACCACTACATGGTAGAAGTCTTGTTGACAAATGGGGTAGAAATGGAACGTCAGAACACTAAGGGAGACACGGTCTTTCATTCTTTGATACGGTATGCAGCAATCTATCCAGAACAGCTCTGTAATGTCACAACAATGATCAATTTTCTCCACGAAAAGATCAAACAACGTCCACACGAAATTGCCCTGGATACAGATGGTAGTGATTATTGCTATATTTGGTTCATATCGAATCATGAGGACCTCAACCCCCTACAACTTGCAGCGTCACTCTCCCAGGATGCCATATTTGATGTGATTTTTAGACTTCCAAAAGTTTACAGTTATCTAAATCACCATGATGGTCTCTTTGATAGAAAATCGTATGACATCACAGAAATTGATACTATAACCACAGAGCTCTGGGCAACTGATCAAAAACATCGTCGGAGTCAACTACGACAACATATTGCTCCAAGCTTGGCTGAAGGCGTTTCCCGCCATAAGTTCTCAAACAAATCCAGTACGTCATGTAGCCCTATCATGTGTCTCAAACGAGAGAAACGCAAGTCAATCCTTGAGATGATGTTTGACATAAAGTATTCAGCGGCTTTTAACTTCATTCAGCAGCCTGTAGTTCGACAAGTGATCAAAACAAAGTGGCAAATGTACAGAATTTACTACTTTCTATGGATGATATTTCACGTACTCTTCATGACTACTTTAACATTTTATGCCGTTTACAAGGCTGAGGACTATAAGCAACCTGTAAATACTACAACTCTATCTGCTAACATGGCATCTGGTGGGGAAACACGCTCCAATTTTCTCGAGGCTTTCAGCTATATATATCTCATAGTGGGAATTTTACATTTTCTGCATGAAGTGTTTCATTTGCTGTTTCGCGTGAAGTCATATGAACTAGTCCAGTTGTGCAACATACTCCACAATGGCCTTTACAGAATCGTTCTTGCACTCTTTGGCTCTAGCCTTATCCTTGAATTTGGCTTGAGTTACTGGCAAAACTATGAGAACTACATGCTAATCGTGGCACTTATAACAGGCTGGTGGTTTTGTGTCTTCTTTTTACGCGCTTTCAAGAAGTTCAGTTTCTTCACAGTGATGATACAGAAGATTATTTTCGGGGACATGTTTAGGTTTTCACTAATCATTGTGTTAATGCTGATTGCCTTCTCGGCTGCTATGTTTATGGCGTTTAAAGGAGCGCGTACAGAAAATGATGAGCTGTTCTCATACTTTGCCACTATGATGCTGCTATTCAAACTGATGCTAGGTCTAGGTGATATAGAGCAACTGTACGAGGCCCGTAGACCCTGGCTCGCCGTGACTCTTTTTATTGTGTTTGTAGTGCTGACATATGTACTAATGCTCAACGCTTTGATTGCTATGATGTCACAAACGTGTACCATTGTTTCGGAGAATCGTCATGTTCAATGGCGTGTGCAACAGCTCTCACTGATCATGTTCTTTGAAGGTGTGCTACCAAGAGGAATGACAAAAATGGTTGGCGTGGAGAAGAAGATTCGACGCTACAATCCAGCTATTAAACAAATCATCGAGGAAAAACGCTATTTTCTGGATATGAGCTCCCTTCAGACAGAGTATGCCAATGCTGAAGACATATTGTCGATAAAACGTTTAGGTCATACCGCGGCCTTCGAAGAATACCAGGGTACCAACTTCAACCCATATTTAAATGTGACAAACCCCACACAGAACTTTATGATGAGCCCTCGTTATAACATGCATAACCCCTACTCACAGTATTCAGAATTACGTCTGCCAAATTTTGCACTGAGGTCACCTAACCCTGACACACCCGCCATGGCCTACCCAAGTACGCCTAACAATGGCTCTCCTACCGTCAACAACGAAGACAGAGAGGGTAGAGAACAAAGAGAGCCCGACTACCAACCAAGCCCGAACATCAAGCGGCGCAAGTCTAAACGTGAGCGTAAACAGTCCGACAACCATGATCAAAGTGATAACAACGCAAACAACCAAGAAAGTAGTCCTGTGGGTAGAAAGACTAAAAATAGAATTGCCAAAACGCGGGCTGAACCTGAAGGTGATAATACATCCTATGACGACCAGAACCAGTTCTATCTAAATCATGAACACTTAACAGTCCCTGGTCACGCTAATGTGCCCGTAACCCCGTCACCGCCGATGGCTGAGAGGAGGAGATATAACTCAGAGGGGGGTTTGATCGACACCCATATTGGAAACCCTCTCACACAGCGCTATCCAATTTATCGCGTCCAGCCTCAAAATGGCAATTCACAACAAAATGGTATAGAAATAGGAGTGATTGCAGACAGTTATATGTGATGATTCTATAACAACAGTGTATACATCTAGCTGGTATGTAATAGTGATTGCA
>ENA-OREC01000915-OREC01000915.1-marine-metagenome-genome-assembly--contig:-NODE-915-length-13492-cov-11.727022_pt1 | contig 13492 bp, 3 predicted proteins | sample MGYA00248626_ERZ508543 | MGnify/ENA primary metagenome ERZ508543 (study PRJEB26211, sample SAMN05518279) | marine metagenome | isolation source: Puget Sound, Washington, USA | host: Bankia setacea... | reverse complement strand
TGGAGGGGGGGGGGGGCGTGTCGCTTCAGTCAACGTCTTTACTTCCACATTGTTCAAGTAAAAGAGTATAAATTTAGCTTTATTCGCGATGTTGTTGATATATATGTATGTATCGTTTACATCCATGTGATACTTTCGTGGTGGTATTGATCACAGAGGCATGTTGACAGTTTTGATACTATTTATAGTTTAACCATTCGAAGACTTTGTATTGTTTAAGCTGTATTATATGAGGTGTTGGACGATTGTTATTTAGTGTACCATCCATTGAGTGTTTTGTACATACCTACACTACCATAACGTTAACTCAAACTAGTATTGGCACATGGCATAAGTACACACAGTTCTTGGTCATGAAATTAAACAATTATGCAAATATGACCAAAGTAAATAAAGATTTCAAAAGACATTTAGATACAGTTTATCCTCACACAAATACCAAACATAATTACTTGACAAGCAATCAAAACTAAATACGACACACGTTTAAAGATATAGCATTGCTTTTATTTGATTTAAAATTACCTTTATCTAAATAACTACCATATATTTTCGTATGCAATTAGGAATTATATAAGTCAACGGACCTGTCAAACATGTCTTCCTTTTAGTGTTGTCAATTTAAAACAACATTTAAAAATTGCTCGTTATTATGAAAGTTCTGCAGGTGCAGGTGTCAATTAAGGTTTAAAACTAACGTATTTCGTAGCGTTTCCAGAATTATCTCATTAAAGGAAATATGTCCGACAGAGCGATGTGTCTATTGAAAATATCCAAATGAACTTGCTTCATGTCGACCTGGGTAGACTTAGCGTAGACAAAGCTCGTGACACGTGTGTAATTACCTGCACAGATTTAACAACATTGTCTCAGGTGCTCTGTAAACCAGAAAAAAGTAGTGCCAACACAAAGTAGATCCTCGATGCATGTTTCATGTCAGTAGGTAGATTAAAGGCTGCTGTTTATTGTGTTAATCGCTGGAGAAATGGAAGTGAAGTTTATAGTTGCATACAAGAGAAGGAAACTAAAGTTAAGGGCATTAAGGTGTGTCATATGCCCCGAAATGTTCTGTGATGAAAACAGAGAGATGTGAATATACTATAGACACATTGTCGCAGAAATATGGTTTTGAAATACGTGTGTTTTATTTGTTCATTGCCAGACATATATGTACTTTCTACTGTAGATGTATATGTTCTGTGAAAAAGATATAAAAGGTACATATGAATATTTGACAATGACAATATAGTTATTTGTAATACACGCCCACCCAAAAAACAAGTATATGTTACATCAAAATTATAAGTGATGCCATTTTTTATAGATACGAGTACATATACAACTTTTCAAACACTTAAGTACGTAAAGGTATATGTACATATCGTTAATTTGTCATGAGAAGAAAACAGTTTTACAATATCCGTACTGTCATAGTATATTACAATAATTACAGTATATGATGTTGAGATAAACGTAAATCGTAATTTAACTCAATGCTATACAATACTTAGTACAAATCAGTATCGGAGAAGAATACAGAATGATTGAACAATATCTATATAATCATAAAAATATCATTTTAAATAAGTATATAGGTTTAGGTTAAGCAATGCAATTCATACGTTAATCTTTTTTGTAAAAGTGTTGTTGCAGTCGTCATTGTACGATGTACCGGGTACTGATATACATATACGGTACATGTATTAGTAACACAGGTGGTCGTCAGCATAAAATTTGAGGACTTGTAAAACACAAAAGGTTTCCGAGTGTTCAGCTTTCGATTCAAATGCATATGAATGGAACCAATCAATCTATGTTAAGAATATCGAAAGGTTTTGTGTTTAGTGTCAACCGATATATACGAGAACAAGTACGTTCCAAGAATTTAGTCTGCATGTAAGTTTAAGATGCTGAATACATGCATACATCTATCTACCTGCGAATTCTACCTTACCTCAGGCGCTTATTGCCCAGTTTGTAATTATGAATATACGTACAAATCTCCATAGAGTGCTTGCCCGTGAGAAAAGAAAACAGCAGACTCATTGAGGGAGGTTATTAGTTAATTACCAAGCCTGCAGTAGATGGTACATTGTGCGCACGGACAGGCGGATAGGAACGTTCTTAAACACCAGGAGATGTGTGTGTGTGTGTTAGTTATGAAAAAACGTATTAATAACCACAACACCACAACACCGTAAAGTTTGGCACGGAAAGCTTCAAAATAAAATACCATAACCAATCTGACAAGTTGGACGGCGCTGAAGACACCGGGGCTACACTGGGCACGCGCTGTAACCAGGTGGTCCCTCGTATGTTGTTCCAAAATGCCTTTTTAATACAAAATAGATTCAACAGTAAATGAAGCTCAACAAAATCTGGAAAGAACGCTTGCTGGTCGGCCTGGTTAACTGTTGTCCGCGCTACGGGAGTGGTTGTAGAAGTCGCGGATGAATTCACTAGAGGATCATTAAATGGCGGGAAATCGTGTGCACGTGGTTCCAGGGCTGTAAGGGAAGCCAGTTTCTAGTCGGCTAATTAATTGTAGGCACGTGCAAAATTAAAAATCAAATTTAATAAATATATCAGCAGGCACCAGACACCGATGTATATGTTTGTATATATGCTTCGATGATTTCAATAAATGTACTGTAGAACCATGCTATCTATTGGCATCATCGATAGTGATTCAAATGGTGTAAGTTTTTACCCTACTTAGTAAAATACTACGTAGTAGACTTCCATCCAAGTCCATGTGCATTCACAGTTTGCACACATACACGGTTCTGTGTTGCGTACATTCCACTTTCTGCTAACATAAACCCAACACCTGTAGTTTGATATTCGTGCTTTTTTTAAATCAGCCCTGGAATGTTTTGTTGTATAAAATACACTCCAAGTACACTGAAAAACAAATGTCATCCGGGTATAACGATGCTTTATTTCAGAAAAAAGGATCAGCAAAATAACATTTATATTCGTTTTGGGGTCAGGCTTCTTCAAAGGGCAAATCCAGTTTTTGTTCTACTCATAGAAATACGAGTTTCTTTCTCAAGTAGAAGTTTTGTATACATTTGTAGTAGAGCAAGTGTTTATATTACAGCAAATTTGTGGTAGTTTTGTAGTAGCCTTGACTCTTTGAATGTCTGTCTAAAGACCACATGGCCCTTATTTATTACCAGAACACAACCACGCAAATGAGACCATGTCAGAAAATCTAATTTCCTTCATTGCTCAGGATTTCTTATCCCTCCTACATCCCCAAACACATCCACCCCGGTCCAGCGTCAATCTCTGCTGCCTGATTTCAGTTATATTAACATAGCCTTAAACTAGCAATACGGTCCCCCTTTTTAACTAATTACTGAACACTTTCAAAACGTGACACTCGTTTAGTTTATTAACTAATACAAGTGAATTATTAGTTCCGTATCTTGTGAATACGATTGTTTTCGATTTGGTCAAATGACTGCATTAGTTTGGTATAACATCTAAATGAACCTCCTCATTATTACACACAACGCGTATAACTCAATGACTTTATAGGGTACTATTTACTCAAAGAATTAAATGCTTTCTATAACTGACAGCTCTCCCTATATTGAAACACTGTGTTTTGGTTGATTGTTTTTCAAAGCAAGAGATGCAAATGAACAACGAGAATCACAATGTACCGGGGCCCACGTCGGGAATACCGATGTATGATCACCCTGCTTAAAATAGAAATAATACATGATGATAATCCATTTTATATAAATGAACGATTTCAATTCTCATTCATATAATTTAATCGTGTAATAAAAGCTTGGAGGACCTGAAGAAGACCACCAACTTCATCACTGCTGCTGGACTGGTCGTGTAAGCGAACGAGAAGAAGAAGAAGATATAATTTAATATATGAACGTTTTTTGTAAATTACATAATACACGTAGTGACTAAAAACTACCATAAAGTTTTCTATAAACATGATACCTACACATAAGTAGTTTGCACCACAATGCAATACCAGTGGTTCAATTCGCTAGAGTTTAGTCACCTGTATGACTGTAGTATATCCATATGGCTTTGTTGTTTTGCAAGCCATCATCTAGATATATACCCTTCTTGTTAAATATTTCCCGTGGATGATTCATTACCATTTCTATTGCCATGATTTCTAGGATTTCAACCGACTAGTTTTGTTTACAGCCAGGAACGAAAGAAAGAACCCGTTATATCTGGATAATCTCACCTGTCCACGTGTATATCTTTCTCCGCTTTAAACATTTCAATTTTCTTTGATTTAGCTATCCGAAGTTTCCAGTGATGTTGAGTTTCGGCTTGTGAAAAATTCATGTTTAATTAAGACAGTGCCCGTGTAATAGAGTCCACACGTCCGTAGTATCATCTATTAGCGGCGAGTGCTTGGACCATCTTTCAACCGCTGGCTTTGAAGTGTCCGAACATGGTCAGTCTACGGGCCCTTTTAATGATGGACGTTTAGATAAGCCCCGCAATTATTATTTACATAATCATGGCATCAAACGGAACATGAAGGGGTTATGGGTCAGAGTAAAGGGGTTTCAAATGGGGCTGGCTGACAGAATAGATACACAGAACGGGCGATCTATAACATAAATGTGTACACGTGATGAGATCTTGTTTGGTGATGAGTTGAAGTTAGGGCAGTTCAGTGATGGTCAATTTGGTTGATTAACGGTTTATAGTCAACAATAGGGGAGCTAATCATCGTGAAAAAAGGGTACCGGGTTTACATTTGATATCATAACACACGTATAAACTAAATCAAAACTGAGTATCCGTTATGTTAAGATGTAACGGAAATATATTATAAGTTCATTACTTCAAATATATATGAACCAGTAGTTGATTGTTAAATGGCACATTCTTGCCATTAGACGTTTTGGGCAAGACTCACAAGAAGTAGTTCTGTAATAAGAGACGTTGCTTTCGTTGGACCGTTTATTTGTCTGATATGATAACAATTAGTCTGTCTAAACATGTTAGCTTGACACCGAAATCAGAGATGGCCTAATAAGCAGTTAAATAAGCAAACTAGCCGTCTAAGTCCCGAGTAACCCAAACAAACCCACATCATTATACTATCGCTACGCACAAGTTAAATGAGAATTTAATTTCTTCAAAATCGCTGGACGCCATGTTAAATTTGCTGCCATCATTAAATGGTCGTCATGGTTAATCACGTGACATGCGTCTGCTTATCCAGCATTCACGGTGGCACCTCCAGAACAGTCCCTTGGGCAATGTTACGCCGGCGTTTGTTTACAGTGAAAACCTGGGCGATTTGCAGGGAAAACATAACAAGTAAAGCACGTGCCAGTGCATGGATGTCTTGGTCAAGGGAACACTGACGGGGTTCAACAGTTGTGTCTGGTCTGTAAGCGGATCAGTAAGATATACAGGAATGTGTGGAACATATCAGATTACCATGTTTGTTAACGAGTTGTATTATTGTCATAGTTGTAATTCGTGTTGTCAAATTGGATAAGCTGTTACATATAATGATTACTTAAATGTGTTTACGTACAATTGACTTCGGTTTAACACGAACCCGAGGAAACATGTGTGAGCTTTAAACAACACCAAACGATAACAAAGTACATAGTTCTTCAAGGAACAGTATACTCGATGCTTTGAATGCTTTAAAGTGTATATCACTATGATAAACCAGTAAAAAATAAATATATTTGGTCGACGGTTGGTTTATCAAAGCGTCCAAAGTGAACGAAACAAGTGTATTAATTGGTGGTCCACTTTCATAGAAGCTTATTTCCCGTAAAGACTTCTACGAACATGTTTATGACATACTCGTCAACATGAAAACTATTTTAATCCGTATAATAAACATCACACGCGTATTTTAGTTCACATCTTACATTAAAAAAAATGCTCCCCGGGGCCTTTTGTTTTACCTTAATGTATTCAAACAAGCAAAAAGGGCCATTAAAGCTACACAAGGCCATATCTTCCCTCGGTGTCTTTTACATGTTTATCCTCGGGCGGGCATTTTTGTTTGTATCCTTGTTCGGTGATACCTTTATCTTGTATATCTGTATAGCGGTATTTATGTTGTATCTATGTTTGATATCTAGATACGTTGATATTTATGTAATTCACTGACCAAGACGCCACTTTAAACGATGATTTGTACGTAACATGTCGGCACTTTGTTGTCTCAGGTATCATATCTGGCTTAATTAGTTACCTGTTCACATTAATGTTGTCATCATGTTTACCCGTACATGCTGATCGTGTAGATAGGATTGAGTTTGTTATCTCGATGCACTTTGAGTGTTTTGGGTGGTTTTACAACTTCATTAAATTGTGTAAGTTTATGAGGTCAACTTTGTCCATTTATAATCAAAAAACCTTTTTAGATCAAATATCGCTTTTATAGTGAATTTTAGGAATTTCAGTAATAAAAAAAATAAAAATAACTATCTCCAAGAATACATATTATTCTGACATCTTCAAGTTATATTTCTTGTTCAACAAAGAATCATATTTGAATTGGACATATACCTATCCCTATGGTTACCAGAAAGCGTGTTTTTATATTATTGTACAAGACAATAACATCTGAACGTGTTCATGTACTTACACGTGTTAGAGTATACAGCTGATTTACAATTTCAATTACATTGTCGCTGAGTAGTCACTGTTTTAAAACATAATAAACTCCCGTTCTAAACAAAGATCAAAGAATTCCCATTGTTTATCAAACAGATGTAGTGCTTTATTTTTCTATGTGTCTAAAGTGTAACTCAGTTTTCAGTGGTACGTACGTGCATACCTATGTCTTGAGAGTACTTAGATGCATGGTTTAATCTGTCATTATTAGCTCAGTATTGGGTGCATTTTGTATGTATATGTCGCTATGTTGTCAGTATAGATGTAACAGCGCTGGCAAAGCATGGATCCAAAAACGTGGTGAAGAAAACATATAATTGGAGTCTGTGTATCTTTAACCATGTCGAATTGTGGAGTTAACAGAGTCTGGTTTTCTTTTAGTAAGAGTTGAACATTTTTAGATTTCGTCGAGATGCCAATAGCTCCGAAGTTCTACAGGTTTACAGTCTTTAACAATGAAAAGAAGGAACAACAAAAACAGGTAGATTAATTACAGGTGAAGAAAGAGTTTTAACTGACACGTAAATGCATGCGAGAACTTATTTTGTTGGGGAGATAGAGTTTTGGGTATGTTTAAGGGTAAGACACTCGTGATGAAGTGCCTACATAGTGTCTATAATCAGGAATCACTTCTACAGACATAAGTAATTGTGAGAGAGTGGGTGAGGGAAGAGAGCGGGAAGTGGCAGTTTCATGCAGTGGTTCCTTAATTCTGTACACGGTTCCTCTATTACTATATGACAGCGAGGGTAAACTGATCGTTAATGTCAAACTCTCCAACTCTCTAAGACCGGATACCGCTTCCGTTACGTTGATTAGCAAAGTGATTAGAACTTATTAGAAAGCGCAACGCACCATTTCCTATTACGATGTTTTTGCGTTCACTCAGTGATAAAATCATTAACTTATTATCAAATAACAAGTGCCTCCCACAACACTACACGCACAATATAGCATGACACTTTTTATTACAGCAGATTGGGCCCGCAGATATCTTGGGCTCGGTCTAGTATTACAAGGGACTCTCCATGCATCGCTGACACTCATGTTGTGACAAATAAGACTAATTCTCGACGATGGCATCTGTTCTAGAACGTGTACAGATACCCATCAATTAACACTAACCTAATGATCTTACTTGTATACGTGAAGACAACAATAGTGTTACATATACTAGTTTAGTTTAGTTCAGTTGTGAAACAAGCAATTTAGCTTATGTTAATCACACTCGAACCCGTTTCTGAAACCAACCAGTTCTAAGAAGAAATGAGGTTAACGTTTCTTGCTGAATGAAACAACAATTTTGTTTGATATGGTTTGCGCTCAATACTGACCGATCAACTACGTGCTTCTCTGTTATGTGTTTATCTCTGGTCTGAATGGAATGAATTATTCAAAAAGAGCGAGCTTGGAGTTATGGCCATGTAAGTAATCGTGAACATAAGGCCACAACAACAATCAGTTCAAAGCAGTGTTTATCATATTCAAGTAAACTTGTGATTAATCAAGTTAATACCAAATTGTGTGTAAATAACGTTATATAGTAAACACCAGAGAATACTCCTGTAGCAGATCTGATAACAGTTGAGGCCCTTTTCATTTAACATGGGCAATAACGGGACAAACAGTTCTGGTTAATCATTATGTACATTGTACCGTTTTCTTGGTTGTTACATGTTTTATATTTACAAGTATTTGCCATTGCTTGTGTGCCAGAGTTTCGTCTATAAATGATTCGGATGATGGTCGTTCTTGTCAACGTACTGGGAATGTGTTGTGTTTGTTACTCGTAGTTCCATAGTATCGTACATGAATTAACATATACGATGGTGATCAATAACTTTGGTTTTCCCTCGAGATTTGAAAACCGAATATGGGAATAGTTGTTGCATCCCGATTCCATCGTATATATGTGAGCAAATTAACTAAATGGTCTAAATGTGTCTGTATATAAACTCATACAGCGCAGTAAATCCAAAACTCTCGCTGACGTTCTGTTGCAACCAGGCATATGAAGCTACTTTGTAGAACCTGTATTTTGAACCGAAAGGCCAAAGATCAATGTAAAGTATCGACCTTTTGACCATCGAATTTAATGTAAAAGATCAGTGGACGATTCCCAGAAAACCAGACCTGGGATCTCACTGGCGAAGTTATAGCCATTAGTAATCTCATTATCTCCAAAACATTTATCAGATAGCACCGGCCATATGGTTCCGAGGTCTGCCGCTATCGAAAATTTGTTTTGGAAATCGAAGAGAAACCGGTGGAAAAATATCGGCAATTCAGCATGTAGTTCCAATGGCAGGAGCAATCTCTCCCATTGCTTCTGCGGACTCAATACATGGTCAGAACATATCCGTTGTCATGGAAATAGTATCACAGATAAGACACGCACATGTTTACGCGACTGGTAGGTGGCAAAAGTAAGTCTCCAACACAAGACCAGTGTATATTATTATAAACGAAACTCATTCTTTAGTCGAATGTTTTGCTCTTGTAACGGATGTACATGTTCTGGCATGTGTAAAGACAGTCAAAAAACAAGTGTAACACGGTTGTTCGTTCGCTTAACAGCATTACAAAAGCACACTTGGATCTTCGTGGAAACATTTATCTTAAACTGTGTATATCTTGTCGACGTGTGTACAACACAGAAGCAAAACATAAGAAACTTTTCTTATTCTCGTTGTGTTTGTGAGCTTCCAGGAACTCCTTCACTATGCACCATTGCCTCGGTTAAATATTATTTTGCTTTCAACAAGTTGAACGATTTATAAATATTATGTAAATAATTTTAACATTTTAGTTTCTTTGTATGAAACATGTAACTTTTTCGTTGTAATTTTACGTAAACACGTGAGTATCCTAACAAACTAAAAACGGCCAGGCAAGCTAAAACATGTTCGTATAGATTCGTTCCAACACAGACGACTGATTATCTCATAATAATTTTCTGTTTGAAGTTTAACCGCCCCCTTGTTAGAGTTACAACACGTGCTTGTATTTATTGCCAATTAAGAGGCATTAGGTAGGCAGCGCACGGAGTATAAAGCCACGGTGTCGTAATACCCTAGTTACCATGAGGTGGTTCCAGACTCGAGTCCCTGCTGTGTCCGATCACTATCATTCACTATCATTTACTCACCGTTTCTAACGACCCGAGTAATCATGCAACCTGTGGGCTTATCAGGTGGGCGGGCAGGGTTAATTACAGAAGGTCCACTTATAGTTTCCTAAATCTCCCTGTTTCGTTATGGTAGATTGACTCGGGTACTCTGTTCGCGTGAAAGCGACGGTCAGTGATACACTACATCAGCCTTTATCCCACAAATTGACCTCTTGGCTGAAAATTAGCAACATAGCGACCTTCAAGAGATTTAACGTCAGCACAGGTTATCCAAATGGCCCAAGAATGATCGAACCAAATTACTGACCAATGGTTATCATACTGGTCAGTCCATCAACACGGACAATCAACGCTCTTTGAAGTGTGACCGATTAAAGACTTTCACTTGACCACTAGTCATTGCACGTGCTGAGTGACGTATTACACGGACATGATGGATTCAAATTGGTTCTTGATTAAACTAGGCGCTAGAAACAGACTTAACGCAGAGTTTACCAGAGAGAAGGCAGTGAAAAAAGTTCATAAATCCAATGGAAATGGGACACTTCTAGTTGCCTTGTTGGGTTCGATATTTGACTGCTAAATGCTTTGTTTAGCAAGTCATGTGGCATATAAGTATGAATTTCAAAATTATATTGGAATTTACTATTTAATGTATGGTAAAAACGCACGTCAATGTTAAAACAGCATCCCTAAGAAGAGTGTGCGATCCTCCGTTGTCGATGTACCGATTTGGTAAATGAGTACCCGATGCACTGATTGTTATTTCCACTATGTACACAATACATCCACGTGACCACCCACGATAGATACAATGTATACTTGTTGTGACACTGAGATTAGTAGTTAGAGTTTACTACTTTTACAAATGATTTACGTTAATCAATAAAAGTAATGCATACCTCGCCACAAAAGGTGACGCAAAGTTGCAAGCGTCTACCAAACCCTGATTGGATTGTAGACTCGGAGACTAGAATGGAAATTTAGACTCTTTCACGGTCAGTGAGAATTCAACATGGCGGTGGTCTGGTACTACGTGTAGCGGAACTCTGAATCTGAACGCAAAATTGAATCAAATGCCATTGGTTTCTGTATTACGTACATCATTATTGTTTTTATTCGGTAAATTGTAAAGTTTTCTACTGACTTAAAGGGTCATTTGCTAACCAGATAAAAGTATAGTTTTTTTCTCAGAGAGAAGCGGTTACAGAGTCGGTGGACCGTGCCTTCGTTAATGGGTGGGAGACAGATAGCGCCTGTATCCCAGCAATACTACTTGCTTGCTTTTCCTCTTTCTCTAGACCTCGATCTACCTGAAATGTATGTCGAATCTTATATAAAAAAATGTTGAAAGAAAGGTTCATGCTTTGTTATCTATTGAATACACGATGTATGCTTGTTAAACAATTGAGCGCGTTCCAGAAACACAATTACCTAAACGTTTCTTGTTTCGACCACACAACTATATCACACTGTTATTGGTGTTTTTATTTATCACAGTGTAGTTTAAAAAGCTTAGGTAGAATAGCTGAAGTAAGTGTGTTTGATTAAGACCAACAAAATGTATAACCACAAATCACATTACTCATAATAAGTATATACAGTTTATACAGGAACATTCACGTGAAATAAACTTCAATTTATGAATACCAAGATATGGGCATTGAAAATAAAAAGAAATATAATTTGTATTAAGGCTGTTGAAAGTACCAAGACCAAGTACCAAGGTAAAGTTTCACCGGAGACCTGGATTGGGTTCAAACTCCGCCTGACTGACGAGCCGCCGATTACAATTACTTCTGTGCCACGCTGCCACCGAGATGTGACCTTAATATCATTCAGACACTAGGCACAAGGTGCGAAAGAGAACGAGTTTTGCTGGAGTATGTATCATATCACATTACACAAACTAGAGAGGGGAAACAAGAGAGAAACCGTTCATGTACAACAATTCTACATGTATTGCTCGTTTTGAAATGAAGATATGTTTATCCCAAACTGCTCGTAATCTCTCTCAACCTGTAGATAAGATTAATTAAGAAAACTCAGCAAACTTGTTTCATGAATGGTTACAAGATAAACGCTATCTCCAATGCCACCAATGTATCGTGATATCCTGGCATGAGTACAAAACCTCCAGGTACGACGCATGTAGGGGACGAACACACAAATGTCATACTCTGCGATGTAAAATAGTTCCACAACTTTAAACTGCTGTTCTTTGCGATTATTTTTCGATATGACATTACTGTACCTTAACGCGGATATGTGAATAGGGCAATATGTATAAAATGTATGAATAACGCTTTTTATGTTTTAGTTTGAATCAAGCCGTTACCAATGAAAAGTCTTGAAGTAAACTTGCTTGTTAAAAATGCAGATGCAAGAGATGACAAGAAAAGCATGAATACGCGGTAGGGTCACCTTACCCGTTATGGTTCTCTTTACCAGCAACACAACACCAGAACTGTTGTCAACGGTTGTTTATTATCACGGTGACCTCCTACAATGCTTAGTCAACACAAAATAAGCATGCAATAACATAAATCATTCAAAACAATACAAATAACGAATAAATACACATACATATACTTAAGAAATAGTAAACACCACTGAGTGCCTCATAGTAGTATAGTGACCGACTAGTCAGCCCGCAAACATTAAGCGAACCGAATCCGAAGGCTGAGGTCCAGCTGACTGGGAGGTCACTATAATGTCAGGCGGCCTTGAGTGGTGTGAACTAGTTCTTATATTATACCGCACACCTTTCTCTACTGAATTAAAAGCAAATAAAACAAACGCCGGAACAGACTTTTTAGAATCTTTACTATCGAGCAGATTATCCTAAAACCCCGTCACTGTTGCAAAACATTTGGTTGTTTTGACAGTTCTAGGAGATCCATGCGTTGTGATTTTCGCAAATACAACGGCATTATTACTTCATTCACATGGAGAGTCCAACCATTTCTGGACATTATAAACAAGCACCGATGAGACAAGCTGGTTCTATAGAACACGAAGGTGAATGAGAGATAACAGAAGAGAGTCTATTGGTTCTTAATGAGTTTACTCTTCTAGTTGACACGTGCAACACCTGGGTGTAACACCTGTATGTCGAGGAGTAATTCAGGTTCCGCATTGTATCTCGTGCTGTGCTTTTGTTGTTGGTATGGATGTAAGGTGGTTGTTGATGTGTGGATGTGGATGTGGGTTCGCCTGGGAGAGTCTAACAGGGCAGCAATTACTCATATACATGTAAATTGTTAACTTAATTGTTGAACCAAGGTTCGCTATTGCTAAGCTCTATGTGAACAGTCTTCAAGATCAGCTATATTGTACTGATGTATGTACAATGTGAGTGTATCCCTTTATTGGTCAGTTATTGAGTTAAACCATTAACGGTCGATCTTACTCCTATAGTTGATACTTACACATTCATGTAGACCTGGGTATCTCTATCTACCTTTCATATTGACAAGCAGTTTAATGGTTTCGTTTTAAATTTGTATAATTGTATGTACATGTAATTGTATTTATTTATTTATTTATTTGAAGCTGATTGTATTAGTATTATAAATTTCCAATTTTCTGAGCATTTGTCTTGTGTGTGATTGTGTATGTGAATGAGTGTGTGTATGAAAGTGAAAGAGTTTGTAGATTGTGTACATGGTGTATGTGAGTGAATGGAAGGTAACAATGTAATCATTTGTA
>ENA-OREC01000914-OREC01000914.1-marine-metagenome-genome-assembly--contig:-NODE-914-length-13502-cov-13.247821_pt1 | contig 13502 bp, 5 predicted proteins | sample MGYA00248626_ERZ508543 | MGnify/ENA primary metagenome ERZ508543 (study PRJEB26211, sample SAMN05518279) | marine metagenome | isolation source: Puget Sound, Washington, USA | host: Bankia setacea... | reverse complement strand
GAGTTTTAATGACCTAGCTACTCTTAAAAATGCACATCAAATAGAAGGGGAGCTAACAACAGCCAGACTGAACATGATTTTACACCAGGATTTTCAAACCTTCTCACAAACCTCAGCTCTCTACCCCCAGACTAATAGCAGAGCTATACAGCACAGGTATGATATAAAAAGTTAAAGAGTTCTTCAAACTGAGCAGAGATGCTTAAGAATTTCTAGGAGGATGCAGTTTTTTTATAGATTTTATTTGAAAACACACTTGAGCTTGTCTGTTTTTAAGTGTTTCGGTGGTTTTGAAGTCAGCTTGGCATATAGAACAGTTGAATGCTAGACACATGTATTTCCTTCTTTAATTTAGGGTATTTAGAACTTTATTGCTCTCAGCCACAGCTATTGGCATATAGAGAGACGAATGCAAGACTGTTTGGCCTGAATCTTTGTTTATCAATTTTTAGAACCTTATTGCTCCCAGACACTGATACACTGTAGTAAGGTTTGGAGTTTGAGAAATAAAGTATGTCTAGTGGTTTGTGAAAAAGTAAACAAGCCTGTTGATGAGTCAGGTACTAAGATTGCTCCCTGTGCACCTGGTGGGCGTGGGGGAAGGAGCAAAGTCGGCTAAGCACAGAGAAAGTGTTGGTTGTTGATGGTTGCTAAGTAAAACGCACACTGGCAGGCATATCACCCTTTTCTAATTGATCAAAGTGGATTTTCCAGAAACATAATGGCAGACAAACCAAACTAAAATAAAAGCACCCTCTCACCCTATTTCTGTTTCCAGTACTTTAATGTTACTAGAAGCTAAGAATTGTATGCACATCAAAAGAATACCCTTTTTGCAATGGCTCTGAATGTGAATTTCCAATTGCTTTAATGTAACAATGAGCTAAGAAGAGGACTTATTCAGACATACCAAGGAAGCAAACCAAGAAAAAAAGTTAAATTATGTTTACAGTTATTGAAAGAGAAAAAGAAGTCCTAAAAAAGTATAGTTTCTAGGATACAAAGTCAATCACAATTTACCTGTAGGAAGTCTGCTTTAAGTTATATTTCAAAGGGAATGTTTTATGCTACAAAAAGCAAAACACTCAAGAAAACCTCTTTTTAACAAAGTTATCTCAGTTTGTAAACTCTGCTTGCTGTGTAAACACTTTTTGTTGAACTGAAATATGTTAAATGTACATTTCAGTTAACTACACAAACAGAACAATCTACAGAAGTTTCCATAAAATCTACTTGAAAAAACAGCAATTCATTCTGATGGAAAACTTTCATAATACATAGAAACAGATACCTAAGGTGTGTGAGGAATTGAGTAATTACTCCATGAAAGTTGAATTAATTGGGCATTTGCTTATTTAAAATGGGTATTTTTAAATTCATATTGGGCTACACAAGTGTATGTCTATGATGTTTAAACAACATCCAACTCTTTAGTTAGGTATTAAAAACTTGTTTTGCTTGTTGGTACTTATCTAAAATAATCAACTTGGTAAATACTCCAAAACGCAGCTAATCTGTTTCTCTGAATGAGTATTGCAAAAACACTGCAAAATCGACTGAAACATGTTTAAAACTTTGGAAAGAGCTTGGTTATAAACATGTACAATTTAAATTCAGTAACATTTCTTGAACTTGGTATCGACGGTTCAAAAGTACATGTACCTAACTTCGGACAACTTCCCTGAAGTTTTCTGTGAGTTAGAAAAGTTAAAATGTAGTTTCGTATATTTTGGCAAACAGTTGCTATCTACTACATGTAACAGGAAGGCCAATAACCTCTGCCATATTTTACAAGGTGGGTGAATAACCAGTATAGCCACTGTTATATATGTCTAGTGACAAATAACTCCACTAATAGTTTCCCATCATGATATAACTTGTTAATGGTAGTCAAAGAACAAGTCGAGGGGATGAGAGCAGTAGGGTTCTAAGATCTCTTAAATAAGTAGCAGATAGGACCCTTTTGAATTAATCACTCAAAGTGTAGAGGTAGGACAATTTGCAGGATGGAAAATATGAGGATATGAGATTAGGTTTTACATGCAACCACACTAATAGCCCCTTAACTAACGCTAAAGGGGTCACTAAAGTACTCAAACACTTGAGTTCCTAACACTCAACTGTCATATTGTTACGGAAACTCTTATTCAGAGACTGAGGAAGTCAGGATAAACTGTGAGAGGTACTGGGATAAAAACAAACTTGGCATTATAAAACAATTTCAGACAAATTAAGTTCTTGGACAACACTGAGACTAATATATAAAATCTAAAACATTGAACTTGTACTTGTAAAGCTTTGATATAACAGCTTTAGTTTCTAGTATCTTTAATGTAATCTTTCAACAAATCTAAAAACAGTGTTTTACCTTCCAAGCAATCTATTTATAAAAGTACTTGCTTTTCCTACAAATATAAACAGAACTTTAGTATTTTAGATACTGTGTAGCAAACAATTTGAACAGTCCTTAATCTTGTCTACCCAATTTTGGGTTGATGCCAAAAGATGTAAGGAATCCATTTTGCACATCTCTTGGGCTTTGTAGTTAGAAAAAGAATCAAAAGGTCAACATTTGTCATTTAGTTGTTGAGAGAATTGACTTTGCTGCAATGTGTCATAAAACTTACCAAGAAGACTGACATATGCAAAAATGGCCAAAATCCTTGAAACATATAACCTTGACTGTCATTACATTTCTATATATAGTTGCAGAAGTACTCGTAAGTTTAGCAATCTGGCATTCCCCATCGGCTGTTTTGAGAAAATTAACAGATATGACTTTTACTGCCATGCGGTATAAATATGTTAGGCAATACTTCAAAATGGTAAGCCAGGTATTGCAAGCTAGTTCTCCAGAATCCAATAAAGCCATTATTTCTGCAATATTGCCTGTCAAAGAGTCTACCATCACTTGTTATTATGTATATTAGTGTATGTGCAACCAACACTAAACTGATTCCTCTATCTGCCGGTACTCAACATTTCTATAAAGCATTTTGCACAATTTCGACTGATATAAAACTGAAAAAACTTGCACAGTTTGATAATACAATGCCATACTGCACTAGGACTAACTATTTGCGAAACGTGCTTGGTTTTCTTAACTACTATGTTGCACGGTCTTTGCAGAGCTGAGCCGGGAAAATAGTGTAGGCTTTCCCAGAAGTTATGCACACATTTCGAACCAGACAAACCTGCCTGCCACACAACAGAGACCTGCCAAAGAAAGAGGATACACGTTTGATGAATGTTCCTGATAGACAGCTGTATATCTTCTTCTCAGTTTATAAACGAAAACCTATCTGCTGTAAATCATAAGAGATCTATTTACCTTACTGCATGGTTTTCAAAAATGATCGATCTCAGTTGCACATTGCTGTTGTTTTTTTTGCCCAAATTGTTGTTGATCGACTCTTGTTATAAGTATTTACAGGTATTGCGCTATTTGATACAAAAGATCATTAGAACCTGGGGGAATTGGAAAGTAATATCTATGAGCACATGTTGTTGTTCTGTACCATAGCAAGAAGGAAGTTTTCACAGCACATTTATAAAAGTAGTTTGTGCTTGTTTGGAAATACACACTTTTTTATATAAACAACAATCAAAGGAATAATATATAGAAAAAAGGGGAAAACTATCAACTATCAAAAATATATAAATTTGAAACAGACATGTTGAAAAATAAGGTGTAAATCTTTCTTTGAGGATAAAGCATTGAGATGAACATTAGAAACGTTTCAAGCAATTACATAGCCTTGTGCCTTTATCTTGTTCTCTTGCCAGGAACCCAGAGAAACTCTTAAAAGTATCAATTCAGTTTCCACATGTTGTCATCACATTATCAATCCCGGTATTTATGGAAAATCAATTTAGGGATATCTGGAAAATAATATTGTTTCAACAAAATCTCATTTTTACATCATCAAGTATCTATCAGATTCTCGTCAATCAGTATATTGGAGAAAAGTCTAAATAAAACTAAAAACAGGTGCCTTTTTCTTTTTAAAAATGACATTAGTTTAACGGATGTTTTCTCATAACTTTCTGCTAGTAAGACTTTGATTTTTGCAGTTTTGCAGGTACAAAAACAGCCCACTATTCCTACCAATGATATTTTACTGGATGAAAAGTGCTTTCTTGGTTGACATGTTGGTTTAAGCACTTCATTGGTTGACAAAGAGGTTTAAATTGTAAAAGTAACCTCCAAATGTTAACAGAAACTTTCAATTTGCATTCAAATATCTCATTGTTTATTTAATTTTGACTTCCGACATACTAGCTGTCAAAGTTAACTAAAGTCTTTCTGGGGCAATATTTTTCTTTGTGTTATATATTTAAGTATTTATAGAGCCTTTAAAGCAGAAGAGTTAAAACTGATTCAGTTATAGCAGACCTACCATTATACAATATACAAACATATGATAAATAATGCACCATTAAGATACTATCAATTATCTTTTTGTCTCCCTTTGGCGCAATGGGTGTTTTATATGTTAGTGCATCAGTATTTGTGGTTTGCAGAAAAGACAGATTTTACAACCCATGGCTTAGGCTTAGTGTGTGTTCTTACATATCATGCATGTCATATATCAGTATTTAATTGCCAGACATTGCAGCACATGCAGTTATCCCACCACAGCATCTTTCCTAAAGTATATAAAAAAATAAAAAGCAAACTAGGCCTAAATTGTTTATATGTATGAAACATGAAAGTATCAGGGTGTATCTCAAAGTGAAAGGGCACTCATATTTAACGTCTGAGAATCCCTCTTGATCCCAAATCTAGTACAAATTGTATGTACTTAAATATATACATGGTATTGCCTTTCCTATGAGTGACATTGATTCAAATATCTACCTTGAGAGACGAGTGCAGAAGTGTCCTATCTGCTTTTTTATTTTATAACACTAAGAACCATATTGCATCCAACCTATACCTTGACATTGCAGTACCATGTAGAGATCTTATGCGTTTCAGATTTATTTGTACTGTAAATCTATCCGTCATTTAGATATATCCTGTCCAAAAACAATATCAAAGCACGTTAATGTCTAGTCAGCTAATGTAATTGGGAAAATATACTAAACCTAGCTGAAGCATTTCTCTCTTGACAGAAACTATTCTTGCAGCTAAAGCTTTAGGTAATTTGTACAGACATAAATACCCAAAATGCTCAGGTAATGGAGAAAACATAATGCCTGTACTAGTTTTACAAAATATCTCTCCAAGATTACTGTCATCATTTAACAAAAGAACTGCAAATTGTTGTCCCATCAGAGAGAGAAAAATGGGAACAAAATATCACTTAAATAACTGCTTATTCTCAACATGATAGTTTTATCTTTGCACATAATAATGTGTATTTTAACTGTTTTCTTTTCAATTTTCTACTATGCTCCCCTGAATCATAAAACACAAACATACATGTAACAGGAATTGTCTCTATCTGGCTATAGAACAAGGTTTAGTGTGAATGCTGGTTATTAAACTTTATTGAGGTAGGTATATCACTGATGGGTATAGAAACACAAACATCACTCCAGTATGTCTAGAACCAGGAAATGTCGGCTAATGATCTTGTGAACGGACAGGTTGGTGTATAAATACAACTTGGTTACCTCTCAGGTGCTTTATACATCTAAGTTGTGTGTCTGAAATTTTGCCATTATGTTTACAGAATTTGTTGCACCAGCAATGCTTATTAATAATACAATGTCTGATAACTGTGTTATGTCCAAAGACGTCTACAGATGAGAAACAGAATTAGTTTTATCAAAACTATGCTGCATTTCAGGGAAGTTTGAACTTTTCATATCTGTTTATGTCTTTTTCATATCAGATTGTTTGTATCAATACATCAAACCTGGCACATGATGACCCCATTTCACATCTGGTATTTGAATTTTCGCTTTTTAACATTTAATTGAATGAACGCCCATCAGATATAACCATTAGACTTTCCCTTAGGTTCTGCTTTCATTTAATTTAGAAAGATGTGCTTATCACATGTATGTCTTAAATTGTATCCAGGCATTGCTGCCAAACACTACAATTAGTATTACCTCCCCCCATTCATGTATTTGAATAGGGCTATACTATTAAACAGGTATATTTACTACTTCTGCAAACATGCGGATACTTTCATTAGCTGTATATATTAAGACTTAAGTTCTCTAGTAAAGTACATACGTATTACGTAACCATGCGAAACAGCCATTCTCTGTGTGTACATGTATATATGTGTAAATTAAAACCTCTCTAAAACAGTATTATTACCAAATAATATAGAGACAATATGCCAGACAATCCTCTCCTCTTGCATAAAAAGTTGTAGTATGTCCTGCGACTGATGGGACAGAAGTCTAAGTAGCTCTGTCAATGCTGGTGTTTTCTGGAGTGTCAGCAAGTTCTTGTTTTCTAGGATTTCCACAATACAGCCAAGACAAACATAACATCCCTGTAAACTGCTGTACATCCTCCAGGTCTCATCATGATCCTCATGAACTGAATCTCTTAAAACGAACTCCATGACTGCAAAAATGGCACAAAATATTTAACAATACTAGACTCTATATATTCAAAAGATTAATATGTCTATATAACAAATGGGAAATTACATTCAGGGTAACTGTAACAAATGGGGGAAAACTATTTAAGTGGTCGCTTGAGAATCCTGATAAAGTTCTTCACGTGTGCCTCTTGCCATCAATACTTTTTGAGAGAAGTGTTAATGTCTGTCCGGATAACAAGAAACAACACACCAATCAACAAGATGCTAACTCAGCAGATTACAAGTGTGCTTACTGGTTATACAATGTGTTACATTACTGTGTTTAACCTAGTTTCATACAATCACATGTGTGTACAGGTAATTTCCTCGTTCACCTTTTCCTGTGTTCTGACAGTGAACCAAGAGTTCAGCAGTTACTGTGTTTCCTTCTGTAAACTGTTATGTCAGTCAGTCTTTAAGTGAACCAGAACACATAACTCAGCTATACTTATTATGTTGCAGAGGTTAAGTCATAACTGAATAAGCCAGCATGCACCATCAAGTATAATTAAAAATAGTGGCAACCATATTCGATACAGTTGGAAACTCCACTGATTGCCTTTAATTAGGTTAAAATTTGGGAGTTTTGTGACGCGAGATGGGCCGCTTTTCGATACCAGAGCGCCTGCTTTTAATACGCAATAAAACTAAAATAAAAGGATGATACTTACCGAATTTTTTTTCATCTGCACATCTTTGTTTTACTCGTCCATACAGATTAACGTATTTATTTAATCATTGTCACTCGAACATGCAATCTCCGAATACGTTACAACTCTTTCCGATGAAGTTACAGTGATGAATTAAAGAAGATGTCCGAACTCTAACATCCGAACTGTATTTTAACTTATCAAGAATCTTCCAGCTAATATCGTATTGAGCTAGTTTTCAATGCTAAACTGTAAGAAGAACGGGTGTACATCTCTGCATTTTCTAAACAAGTAGGTTACATTCTTTTGCAACAATAATTTAAAAATACCGCCTGCAAACTTTTGATTTCCCACGTGTCCGACAGATGACGCTTCACATGAAAATGAGTCAAAGTGTTCAGAAGTACCGAAAAGCGAAACAAATGTAAGTAGGTTGTACAAACCAACACAGAGTTGTCGTTCTTCGCAGTCTCTCTCAACGAAATGACGGAAAATAATCAAACGGATCTCCTCTCTTCTTAAATAAATATTTTATAAATGCATTTGTCAGTCCTTAAACACGGTGTTCTTGTCATAATCCTTAAACATTCTGATCAATGTTTTCATTCTATCGGATGAATACATAGACCAAAACACTTAGAATAGGTACACAACAATATAGTCCCTATACATATATATTGCCGATTTCAAACAGTATTTTCACGTCAAATAATAATTTAAAATTTTATGTCACAACTTAAGATATATACGAAAAGAAAAATAGACTCTAAAAGCAAAATCTAGAATTTAAGTCTATTTTACAAGAATCGTGTTGGCATTCTACTTGACAGGGGAGATCACTGCGTTGGAGATTGGTAATTGGTCAAACTCTGAGAAGAACGGAGATGCTTTTGATTTTCTTGCGTCATTTTGTTGAACTTCCTGCCAAACATAAAACGTTATTGCACCACTTTTGAGACATTAGCAGAGATTGAGAGAGACTGTAAAGAACGACAACTCTACTCTGCGTGGGAGATTGACCAATTACATTATCTCAAAAGGCAATCGTGTACGATATAATTATCAACTTTTCAAAGCAAGGCTCTGTAGAAACTTTAGTTTAACTATCGTTATTGTTATTCAAATAACGAGCGCGCGCAAAAGGAAACGCGAATCTGTAAAAATGAACGTGCCCGCTTTCATAGCTGTTTAATGTACGTTGTGTGAACTTTGTCGCCCTTTTTCTTATGAACATGCATTCTGATGTTTAAAACTGCATTTATGTATGCAGTTGCCGAGACCTACCGATGGCGCACACACTGACAGCCCTAGTAAAAGTAACTGCTCGCTATGTAACAATAAATGTATGTAATTGCGACTATGTATTGCATATACACAACGTCAACAAACAAATGATAAGGTGTACCTGTGTTTGTCAACGTTATGTTTGTCAACGTGTTAGCATTATTAAACCTAACTTCTGTCGACTGTAGATTCTTAAAGAGATACAGGCATATCAGCCCTATGCAGACAAAGCTTCTTTAATTGCACAACCAGTTCACAAATCTCAATCTGAGTTTTCTCTTTAATAAAACTAATTTAAACATAAATGGTTTCAAGGGTTGCAACTTATATTTCATCTTACATCAACGATGGACACACATTCTTCCAGATACAAATCTAGAACACCTCGATTATAATGACAACAGTTTAATTTGTCTAGTTCGAGTTGGATACCTGTATAATTCTGGAATAACATTCCTCCAAGTCTGTTCTCACCCTCGTTAGGGCTATATAGACATTAACCTCGAAAATATTAGCAAAATGTGTCAACAGCTCGGTAAGTATCACCTTTGTTTCAAGAGCATTCTCCCTAAACAAAGGACTCTCAACTATCTCCTCAACATAATTGCTGAAACAGGTTATTCGGTTAATTAATATCGATAGGTTATGGGTTCTATTAATTGCTGTTAAGAACCTTACGTCGTCAAACAAGTGGCAGTTAGCTTGGAGAGCATGTACTAATGAAAGTTCCAGAAGTACCCGGGATATGGTAAACTCATTGGTAAGCGAAGTGCCGACTACAGGGCGTTATGACTCTAAACAACGTGAACTATTGCGGAAACAACAGTGATGTAATATAGAGAGGAATGTTTGTCGGGGAACGTGAGGTTGTCGATATTTTGGAAGTGTTTTGTCGAGTTTTCTCAAACAACCAGAATACCCCAGTGCTATGTTGATTTCGATATGTTTGTTGATTTTGGTGCTGTTGTTCTAACATAGTTAGTCAATATCCAAAGTGGGTTGCACCTTTACAGAAAGCTCATTGACAACCACTTGTGAAACAAAATATATTTATGTTCATTTATAGTGTTTAAAACTATTGCTATATGTGATGATCCGCAATGATTGGTTTCTCTAAGAACTTCGTTAAGTATCGTTATGTCCCTTAAACACATATTGCAGGTTTGTTTTCCTTTTAGGGTAAAGTGCACATAAGATGGGTCCGTCAAGGAAGAAGACTTTTTTGAAATACAAAGTTATACAACAAGAAAGTGTCAATTGTTAACGCTTGACCTTTGACCTTGGGCATTTGAAACCCAAACCCAAAGTAATCATTAAAACCAGAATCTTAATCTCGATTGCCGGACTAATATCATTATTTGGGCATAACCCAAAGATGCTTGGACGAACACTATATGTTAGCATATGTTTGTAACTTCACTTTATCTACCAGAAACAAGTGTACATGTTGCATGGACGTATTTCTCTACTTACTAAATCAAACGTACTTGACACCAACTATACGCTTACACATATACGACAGGTTTTAAACTCACCATATACTAATAGTTTGTTCACAGCGATACTCACGTGAAAGTCTCTAAATCAGAGCATGCCTATTATATTGCTATACCAAACGACTCAAACCAGTATGTCCTAGTATCAGTCGGTTTGTTAAGTTCAATGCCAAGTACTCACAAGACAAAAGTTACGGTTAATACACTTGTTTATGTGATTATTAAGTATTGCAAAACCATCAAAATACTCCGTAAGTGTTTTTTCCAGACATAAAATAGCCAGTTTTCTGCCAATATGTGTTAAAACGATGTTACATTGGCCGCCAAGCAATTACATAAACTTAGTCGTTATGGGAAATAAAATAGTGATATTCTGAAAGTGTTAGTTTTAAAGGCTTACACAGTACGGCGTTTATAGTTCTGTTTATAATTGATGTTATCCTTGTTTTTACCCTCAATTATAGTTCATCTTACCACACAGCAGCAGCGCAATACCAGTTATTTTGGAATGTTTTGTTATATGATACATTAACAGTATAACCTGTAATCAAAGACCTAACTCGGGGGAAATGTGTGTCATCTTTGCGGACAGGGCGGTCGTTTTCGCAGGTTAAAATACATTAGACTCGCGGACACAATACACTGATTGTTGAAGCTTGGTGATTTCTTTTTAACTATGATGGTAGAAACATAACTGACTGAACCTACAGCTTACTCCTCAAAACACACAAATACAGCATCTCTTGTTTTCTCTCTCTTTTTACTATTTCTAATCATAGCTCATGCATATACAATGTGGAAGTTAGTTTTCCTGTACATATCTCAATTTACACCTGAAACAGTTTATACTGAAGATAGGTATACAATCTACATATTTATAACATTCGTGTGTAACCAGACTCCTTGAACATTGGTAACACGCTCTTTGAATAAGCATAAAGAACAACCAAAACTAAATTTCACACTTATCATCAGAAAACCAGTGTGAGATATCAGAATACATCAGGTAGAACTATACTCATACCATTAAACTTATACCAAGACTTTACCCTACTGTGTCTTGAATTCCTACATTTTATTGGATACATCTTGGAATGAAACCAAACAATGAATCTCAAGTTATTACACCATTTGTTATTTGGTTTTATTGATATCGAAGCAGTTGTTAAATACCATCTACACATGTACACATATTATATTATATTCTACATGTGTTATTGTGATTTACACAAGCAGTCATCATGCGAAGTTGGCAATTAATCATGATAAAAATGTTAAAACGTGAACTTGTATAATCTTATGTTTGCTTGTGTACAAGATTGAAGAAATAGTTGCATAACGCATTTTGTCGGTCCATATCAGCACCATAAGGTAACGTTGTTGTTTTTTGAATTTTGAGTATGTGTTTTTACTTTAAGAGAGCTCTTTTGAAACTATTGAATGGTTTAAACACATCAATTTTACTTGTCTCAACAATCAAGGAACAAACACTTTAATCTTACACAATGTAACTTTCAAGAGAAAATAAAATACACGATTCTCAAATTATGTGCCTCCATATGTTAAACAATTGCACTTTCTCTGACAAAATAAAACAGACCACGTTAACTATCAATCAATCAACACTAACTAATTCGATAGCAATGCACGGCTGCTTTTTTTACAGAGCCTAACTCCTATACGAGTCTATCAGACAAAATACATGTATATTGGTTGAGCTCTTACCCTTACCAAGTTACAGACAGGTAAGCTATAAATGATTCTGAAGTAGTAAGTAGAGATTAATGTAATTAAAATTTATTACGAAGAAATAATTGCTAAGTTGCTGAAATGAAATGCCTGTAATTATCCAGTTATACCGTTGTAAGGTGTAATTAATACTATTAAGGATACTACGGGAGTCTGAACATAGCCATGAAATGATGGGGGCATGGTGAAACATAAGTACTTTTCACCAATGATAAAGTTGAACTCTATTCAAAATCACAACCTCTTAGATATATATGTTCCATGTTGCCGAAGTCAAGGACGTACGAAGGTCAAATATTTGAACTGGCATTTCATTGAACGAAATTATTCTTAAACACGAGGTGCAAATCAGTGGGATGGATAACAGCAATGACCTTTAATATCGTGTTGTGGAAAACGCAGACGATACCGCGGTTGCGACAACTCGACTATTCACCGGAAACAACCGGGCTAATCCATTCAAACATATATAGCAACTGTAAAATGTTAATAATACACACTTATTTATATTAATTGCTTTGCATAAAAAGTGGGTCATTGACGCTAGATACATTAAGTACTGTGTCATAGTCACAACACATTGACTTGGATTTTTGTATCATTAAACGTGTGTCATCGAAATCATATATTTGTTCGAAATGAGTTTTTAGCAGTAAGCAAGGATAGGTAAACTGTATGTGTGCTAACTAGGTTTATATTTGGCTTTTACTGTTATTGTTGTTGAGTTTTTCTTCCTGAAATAGTACAACAAAACATGTTGTGTTTGTTCGACTACGACAGAACTAACTAATTATCTACCTTGTTTCTGTGATCTATTCTCTTAGAACTGTTTTTTATCGGTAGAGGATACCCTATATATATATTTTGTCTATCTATAACGTAAGCAACGCCGAGCTGTTTCGAAACCTTTAGACACGGATCTCAGCAGGTTATAAAACGTACACTGATTTGCATCGATTTGGTGGTCCTGGATTTAAAGTTTACATACACAATCTCAACCGAAAAAAACTACACCCCTACGTGTAAATGAGTTGGAAATATACAGATTGTTTTTAAACCTTACCAATATTACTTTGCCAGAATAGAAGAACAATCGCCAAGCCAGACAAATACGAGCACCCACTTACATTGAATGAGGGTGTTTGAGTGTTTGAGTATGTGTACTCTCCTGGAATTATGTTATTAATATGATTTAAAATGTTAATTACGATGTGTGTTACCTCAAGGAAACAGACGCTCCATAAACCACACATCACTCATTTCCATAGATATCAAAACACAGATGGCCACAGTTATTGTTCAGAAGATGTTTTCACGGAACTTGCTGCAAACATTCACGCTTCCCTGCCATTTTGAGTTACATATCTTTAAGTAGGTTCGTTATGTATTTTAGCGCTTCTTTTACCAAATATGTAGAAACCAGAGAGAAAGATGAGCCAGTATTATTCAGTAGTGAGTAGTATTGTTAGGGGTACCCGGTTGTAGTGTGAACTAACACAGCTGTGAAGTCAATGTATGTATTTTCTGGAGAACTCTTATTTTTATTAGAATAACAAAAGTTACTTGCCGTTAGCCAATAGGTCTTGTCTTGCATAACGCAGACGACCTTGACATTCAGGAGTTGTTCATAATAACCAAGGTGAAGCAAAGGGTTTAATGAAAGATCAAGAGAAATATCAAATATTGCTCGACGATGGAAGTCTCACAATAGTTTTCCTATACGTGTATATTTTCGGTTTGCCTTGACCAAGAGCGAATAAAGGTGGACT
>ENA-OREC01000913-OREC01000913.1-marine-metagenome-genome-assembly--contig:-NODE-913-length-13503-cov-14.363623_pt1 | contig 13503 bp, 6 predicted proteins | sample MGYA00248626_ERZ508543 | MGnify/ENA primary metagenome ERZ508543 (study PRJEB26211, sample SAMN05518279) | marine metagenome | isolation source: Puget Sound, Washington, USA | host: Bankia setacea... | reverse complement strand
TGTTCACCACCTACATGGTTAACTACACAAAGCTGGGATAATTTCTTCAATTTCATTCTACGAATAGTTTCATACGCATTGTGAAGACGTTCGTGTTTTTTTCTACAGACCGTATGCTTTCTGAAACATATATATAGTAGTCTTAGTGATTATAGATTAAGCTCAATTGTTGAAATTATATAGTCTTTATCGCAAGGAGAAAATCTTGGTTGATTCTAGTGATTGGAAATAGCTCACATACGAATGCACACAGTCTTCCGAGGTCGTGAAAATATATGTCAATTCGAAATTGACATCTGTGATCGTCATCTTTTTCAATTGTTTTGATTGAAATCATTGTATATTGATAAGGTTAGGTGACTTGAAACGATGTTAGATAGGATGACAGTGACTGCTATATGTTGGAAGTTATGTTTTTTTCATTGTTGATGGATTATGAGAGAGATTAAAACAAGAAGAAATAGCTTTCTGTGTTTATTAATCATTTGTACAATGACATAACATGAAAAAACAGCACTAGTATTCACTCCCAGTCACTTACAACCATTTTAATTTGGGCTAGTAAAATTTCATTCGGACTAGTGTTTTTTCCAAGCCACTAGCCCTGAAAAATCTAATGCGAAGACTGACTCAAGACATTAAACATAATAATTTAATGTAAACTGATTGTTTTAAATGATTATGCTAATTGAAGTAACCATCTGATTTAAACGATTAAATTAGCATGCACACTGTTGATAATGGTTTATCAAATCTGTTGAGACAGTTTCATCTATTCTGCTTTTTGCTTTTAATTGAGAAAAAAATCAATGTTGTGTCCAAATGATTCAACAGACTTTTACTTGTGTCTGTTTTCTGTTAGCTGTTTTTCTATTACTTTAAGTGTTTCTTAACCATAGAAACATTTAACATAGCACAATGCCACATCCATATATATAAGTTTTACTTGTTCATCCTCTGTCTAGGCTACTGAAATAAGTGTATATCTTTTGCTTATAATATATAGCTGTTTCCTTGCATATAGGCATTTATCAATAATCAGTGCTCTACCCTGAACCATCCAACTTCTGTACACATGTATTTACTTAGCTGTACCTCTTTGGCTATACCTCTGTGAGAGTCAAAACTGTTGTTATGGTAACCAAGAATGCAGTTTGAGATAACCAGGGAGAGGAGCATTCATTCTGTGTATTGCCTAGTTCCGCTCATCCCCAGGTTAATGTTTTAGGTAGGCAGCGGCTGTACATTCTCTATTCAATCAATTTTAGCCAAGAGTTAATGAGTGAATGTTGGAATTCTGACTTGTAGTAATTCTTTATTGTGTACTTTTATCTATATATACGTGATTCAACAATAGAGTGATATAATTGAATTTTACAACGGGAGGAGAAAAAACTTATAAAAGGTTTGTGTAAATTTGAACGTTTATATGAGTCATTGGAAATTATGGATGTGTCTGGTTTAAAATACAACATTTTGGATTTTATGTGGATTTGGAGTTGAAGGTTTACTTGGTGATATTCAATACATGGATTGATTGTGTTTTTGTTTTAGGAGTGATATTTGTTTTACTTTTAATATGTGTACATATTTATTCATAGCTATCATGTTTTGTGCTTTTTCAATACCGGTACTTTGTTTTGGGAGAAAATATGTGTGTCTGTAATGTAGCATTGCAGTTTTGAAAAGTAGCCACTCATTTGTTTGTTGGAACATCTTTATTTTTATTTTTTTATTTTGTTAACTAGGAAATTGGTTTATGGAATTGATCCACAAGGCACACACAGTTATTGTATTTTTTTCTTTGATGTGTATTTAACAAGTAAACATCAGTGGAACTTTGCCAAACTAACCAATAATACCCTGAAATACACAATACTGTTGCTTGTCCCAAATTGTTCCCCTTATAACAACTACTGGTGTAAACTGAGAGTTGTTAAGGGTTTTTCAGTTCACTCTACATGTTTCACTATTAGTTTATGATTTTTTATAATCAAAAAGGTAAACTGAATCTTATTAAGTGGTAAACTGTTACAACATTGTTTTTGTACTGTGATGATCAGCCTTAACATACCTGTGTACTCCAGAAATACTGAAATGTAAGTTGTTTGCTTGATGCTTTGTTGAAATCGCTTTATTTACAGAGACATAGAAATGTATTACTAAGACATGGTACAATGCATAAGCATCCTAACAGTGTTGTGTAATTACTATCTAGTCATATATAACAGTCTAGCAGTTCTGGAAGTCATTAGGCAAATTATTGCATGATGGTGCTGATTGATCTAGAAAACAGGGCTAACACACCTTCTCTACACAGGTAATGGTATTTGTAATCAGTGTGACTATGCTCTCTGTCTCAGCCCCTCTAGTCTTACACTGGTAGAGAGACAGCATTTGTAGAGGCTTAGTTAGAGCAGATGTGAGATGGCAAGATTACTGAACAGTGGGATATAGGCACACACTGACAAACTTCTCTCCTACACCCAGTGTTTGTACCTTCAGAGTGGGTGGGGGATGTGGAACGAAAAAATTCAAAGAACATGAGGCGTTTTGATATGTGAACTGTTTTCTTAGTTTTTCGATGGTTGGGAAATAATAAAAAGCAAAAGTTGAACAATTCCAACGGACAGTAAAATATACTAAAAGGATCAATACATTCTTGTGAAAGGTAATCTTATTTATTTATGCATTCACTCATCAAGGCATGTTTATAAAACTGTTATTGGTAGGCTTTCTTGATTAGTTTACACAACTCATATTGCTCTCTTTGGATCACTCTTGTAATGAGTTATTTACAATTATTATGACAAGTTGGTAACGCTAAGCAATCAAACTTGTGAATCATGCTTTACAAGGATTGAAATTTACAAAAGATGCAGACGACTTTTCTTTGAGTATGTTTGGAGAAAGGTTGAGCTATTGTTTCATTCTAGGCATAGTTTTCTATGTTGTTTCATCAAACATAACATTAGTCATATCGTTAAAAGTACCGCAACAGATTGCTATTGGCCTAAGAGTATTTCATTTGGTAAAAACCTGTTAAGTGGTATGCCAAACTTCAACCTTGACCTTCAAATGATCTTGACCTGATGATTGCAAACATGAACAAAAACAACAACATTATGTGAGGAAAAATCAACAGTGTATCATTGGACTCAGATGATTTACTCTTGTTGATTTCTAACATGTTACAGAAAGGCTTACTAGAAAAATTAGTTTGAATTGGAATTTATTAAATCAAGTTTCTAAATAAGTCTCTGATTATTTGGTTTTAGATTGAAATGTTTGGTTTTGAGGTTTAAATGGTTGTATCATATAAAATGGAGTCAGGTATGGTAAATTTAACCCACCTTCCCCTAATCTAAGCATATGCTGATGTGTCTTATGTTACAGGTAGTATAAAACAAGTCTGGAAAGTAAAATAGCCTTTAATTGGAATTTTATTGCTTTAGCTGTGTTAAGTCAGGTAAAAATCATTTTTGCTTCATAGAACTAGATGAGTGGGAAGAGAAAAAAACACATACACAGTCTGAACAGTGAAGTAAATACACTTTTAACTTAAGGATGTGTTTTTGTGTGTAGAAAATGTAGAACTTTACACAAATACTGCTTCATCTAATCAGGTGTAAGAATTTACTTTAAGGTATGGTTGATGCAATAGTTGTTTATGATATTGTTGTATAAATATGGATTCTAATCATCATTAATGTATGTATGTGTTTTATTGGGTTTGTGTGACACATTGTTGTAAGAACTGATATAGAGTAAAAAAAGTCAATAATTGCGATCTATTGGGAGGAGACTGTGTGAGGGTTTATTGATTTCAAATAACGGTGCCGTGGATGGGAGAGTAAGAGAAGGGGCGGGGGTAGGAGACATGAGGGGTAGTGGTAGCTGAGTCACCCTGATATTCCCAGCCCGATAACAATTTATACCAGTTAACCAGCGCTGTTTGTTCATTGGACCAGATGATAGAATATTGTTGACTGTTCGTTGTGCTGGTATGGTAGAAATCGGTGGAATTATCTTGTGGACCCCAAACTGTTGATATGCTTAGTGTGTAAAGGCATCCTGGATAAATCAAGCCTGCTGAACAACTATGGAAGGTGGACTAGCAGTGTTATCTTTCAAGAGGAATAAAAATGTTAATCAAAGTGTTAGAGACTGCGAGAGATAATGTAATTAAAGATAGGAGTGGAAAGTAGCTATAATTAGATACATCGATGTTATGCCAGGCCTGATTTGATCAATTCTGAACCTTTACGTGTGTTGTGAATTTTGAGTTTTGGATAAATTTGTTTTTCTGAAGGTTAAGTGAACATCGTGCGAGTTTTGACAGTCATCATTCAGTGATTTTTGCTACAGGTATATTTTGGTGTTTAACGAATTTTATGAAGATTGTTGGAGGAGAGAACCTTGTGGGTGGAAGGAGGCAGCCACTTTATACAAATTACCTCCACTTGAAAAAAACTGCTGAAGTAGGAGTTTATAAACTGGAGAAACAAAGCTAGACTGGGCTATATACTGCTTCGTTCATTCGTTCAATAGCACCAATATTGTTCTATTTTTAAGTTGATAGAATCTAGCCTCATTTATACTATTTAAAACTGATCATTCACATGTACTCTGCTGTACACATCATTTGAAGTACAGTAAACAGCTACTAGTTTAGAACACTTGCCAAATAACATGTTTCCTACATACCTTGCATACCATTATGTTTTTGATCTCTCCCATTACAATGTATGTCTACACTTACAAGAGTTAATTCTATGTGTATGTGCAGTTTACTTTTCTCTATGAACCTAATGATACAGTGTCATATTTTGTATGGGCTCTTTAAAACCACTCATTGTAAACCAAAGCGTGTGCAAACTTTTGACAGTCAATTGCATAAAGTTGTAAACAAACCTGGCTATGTAAGGCTATGTGAAGATTTAAGGGTTTGAACAGTTATAAGAGACGCGAATGAGTCATATCCTAGGCTTGGATTTCATGATCAAGGAAAAGTATGTAGCCTGTGTGACCTTGAGTGTTTTGGTGGGCTTGTTAGAGAGATTTGGTGACCTTTCGTCAGGTTGGTAGAGTGTTGTAAAGGTTTACCTGCCTAAGGCTGTGTGTGGTTCAGGTGTCTTAAGGTGAACATTAGATAGCAAAGATCAGTTAGGATGTATCGAATGGTCAGCAGATTTCTTTATCAGTTCATAAACTCTGACAATGTTTGTTTTAAAGTGACTGAATTTTGAATTTGTGTTTGAATATCTCTCACTCTAAATCCTAAAATCTTCAATGTGAAGTTCAACATTAGTGTTATGATAAAGTTTAACATGGATATTCATAAGTTTAATAAAATGGTTATAAAGAGAAACAAATCTTACTACAATGTACACTGTACTATTTAACACAATTAAGTGACTAAGACAGGCCTACACACAAAGAAATAAATAATAAAAAGGTACATGTTCTATTTGTTTGTTTGCCTAATAGGAATAAAGGCATTTCCGCAAAGTGTATTACAAATGCATGCATAGAAGAATCATGGAAATTTGCCAAATCTTGCAAGTTTAAAGTAGTCAGTAAATTTAACATGTATACTTGTAAAGCCTAGAGGGAAGTAGTAAACTATGGCCTTAGGTACAGTCTGAACTCGTGTGACCTCGACTGACCAGTAGTATGGAGATTAAATTGTGGAATACAAACTTCTACACTACAAAGAGCTAACAAGCCTGAAAATGCTAGCAGAATATTTCACCCACCAGACAGCATGCGGGAATCCATATTTTGCAGAAGAATATACAACTGCGGCACAGATACAGTATTCAATCAATTCATGGTGAAAATAGCAAATTCTTGGAAAGTTGGAAATGGAAAGACCGTCAGGATGTTGATTCACCATGGTTTGTTCGTCAGTGAGAGTAGAACCCCTAGTGTAGCCATTTCTCCATTTGCTTGTAAAAACAAAAGCTGATAATGAATTCAGACTGGATTATTCAGTCAATAGATGCAACAGTTGGAGGGCTGAAACATTGTGGAGAGAGGTGGCGCTAGTATGTGACCTTGGTGTTGTAATAACGTTTCTACTGGGACTTGTCAGCTAACACAGACTAAATAGTGAACTAGTGAGATAATTGTATACAGCATATTGAGTGTTTTAACAGGTTTGTGAAGTGTGATGAATGTGCAGTTAGTTGAATAGTTTCGGTACACCCCATCTATAAGCTTTTGGTGCACACGACCAACCTGGTGAATCATCTATTCCAACATTGCTACTTTGTTGTTTTGTGACTGGATACATTCTCCAATAGTATTAACAGATCGATTTCATATTACTAGGTGTGAATGAACTGTACAGCGTTGGTGTGTGATATAGGTATAGAAGGAAGACCGCTATATGGATTGCCGATTTTCAGCTGACACAGCATATTTGTGAAGGATTTATTTTGATGGCTTTGAAAATTGATCGATGAAAGTTTATGACGGCAATTTTTCTCTGTACCATTTCTGATTTGTGAATATGAGACGAACTTGACTTTTTCTTTGTTCTGTGCAAGATAGATGATGCATTTAAATATAGATCTAACTTGAAACAGATCTCATATGCATGGCCTTGACATTATAGTTGCATGATATGTATTAGATATTCGGTCAGTTCTCTATTAAAGGGCTTGTAATTTTACCTACATGAAAGTAAATTAGCTAAATGATTCAAATGGCTGCAGTTGTCTGATATGAAACTTTTGACCTTTTCAATATTCTGTTTTGAAGGAGAGCAGCTGCAATTTTCGTCAATTATTGCTGAAAAATAATGCAGAATCGGTATGCTGCTCTTTTAGATTTTTGCACCGAGTTTTGAAAGTGATATTTTAGTTCGTTAAAAGTGCACTGAAATTCGTGTGATGATATTGTATACACAGTGACATATAGGGAGGAAAATTCATTTTGGACTTTAACCAAGAAAGTATGAAATGTCAAAAGTTCACAGCTCTTACCTAGACATTTATGCAACTTTGTTTTTTTCCTGATAAACAGTTTGGTGGAGACAGTGACATTTAAAAGTAACGGTATGCATATGATGTTAGTCTTTACAAACTACACATACACATCAGTCAGAACCAGTCATAGCTTGTAACACGGACAATGGGAGACACCCTGTGAGTCAGTGACTAAAAAGCATCTGGTTTATACTGAAAATTAATGGGAGAAGATTGCGTACGATGCTTCAATTAGGATCAATATTATACTTTTATGCTGAATATTGGTTCAAACATTTACTTTGTTTATAGAATCAACAATCAAAGAATACTTCCTTTTTTCCACTTTTAACAGTAGTTAACTTATGAAATGTGCTTGGACTCTACATAGCACATTAAGTAATTTGATTATTAGTCTTGTTGCATGAAGAATACACAAATACTGGTATGTTATGCACATGTAATTTACCATAGTTCTTTATTGATCCCTTTCTGTCTTTCAGGTTATTAGTGGCCTGAAGCAGCCACAATGACAGAAGTTGAACATATGCCCTCCACTGGGGTACGCTGGGAGTCAGGACAAATTGAAGATGACTTCGAAGGGGGGAATAACTCAGCCAAATTGTTTGAACGATCAAGAATTAAGGCCCTTGCTGGTAAGTTTAGAGAGGTCACTTGTTATACCATGAAGCAAGAGTTAAAGAGTCCATGATTAGCTATACTTTAACCATTAGTTGAATACTAGTATTTTGAAGAAAAAGATATTTCGACACACTGAACTACGAAGTGTAATTCCCCTTCCTAGTTTGTCAAATGTTAAGAAGAGTTTAAAGAATGTAGCATAGTACAATTGCTATGTTTACCAGACATAATATGAATCATTACTTACTATCTCCATAGCTTCTTGTTGTCTTCCTGGTTGGCATGATTTGAAGCGTCAAGTTTCATTCCATTGATACATATATCTTTCGTTGATTGAGTTGGAATTTCCTTCTAATTGTGTAAAAGAGTACTTCCCCTGTTTTCATTCATCCCTTCTAATTACTCACTCCATAGCTTGTCTGGTAGATTTAAATTCAATGTTAATTCCAATCAAATTGGCCATGAAGACTGAACACATGTTTCTCCATAGAGGAACTGACCTTGTTCTCTTTGTTATCAGTGAAACCATCTCAGATTGGAACATTTACTGATCTAATTGCTCCTTAAGTGTCACATCCAGACTGAAGTTTCTGTGTTGTTCTGGTTATGCCTCCTTTAAAGCTGCATGTTTAAACTCCAGTTCATTCCATGTTTTATGTAGTTCACCGATTTCAGCACTAGTAGATTTAAATCACAGAACTATCTGGCAAATTGTCAACAAAACAGTCACTTCTCCATATATAGCTGTGTAACATCTAGATTATAGTGACCGAGTCATCTTGGATTTAAGCTGTTATCCTAAATGTTCATCTTAAACTGGTGGTTATTTGAGAATATTCATCACAGATAATGAGTGTGTTAAGGGATAGTATAAGTCGTCCTGTATGCAATTATATGTAGCAAATGTTCAAGTGCCAGGATCTAAATATATGTCTGAAAGGACGGAAATGGAGTAAGAGTGACGGAAATTGATTTACAAATGTACTTGACTGTTAACAAGGAGGCATTTTGAGTATTGCATTAATAGTTTGTGTTAATATGACGCAAGATGTCGGCTTATAAAAGATATTCAGCACTGGACTCTGGCGATAAATTCATTACTGGAAAAATTAAACAACTTGCAGGTAAACATATTTTAGGGCGTATCATTTACATTTGTGCAATCTTTCCTTGCAATAACTCATTTACTAGCTTTAATTTGCTGTTTCAACTTTTTCGACAAGTATTTAAGATGATATAGATAACATGAATAGCGAAAATTGGATTGTATGAACTGAAGTTAAAGAGAAGGTGACATTATCATTATGGGCTGGCTTATGTTCTTATGTCCTCTAAATTATTCAGCATTAACGCATAGAGTGTAGGTAGTGTAGGGGTACAATTGTTATTCCAAATTTAGACTGTGTACTGTCTATTTATAAGCATCAAGTGTCATCTAGTATTATTTAGTACTATTTGTAATATGGAAGTGCAACGATATGTTATATGCCTAATGCACTTGCAACCAGCTGTTAAGTTAATCAAAGTTGCAAGAATTGTGTGGTTTGCCAAGAATGCCAGTAAAGCTAATCAGCGCCTAAGATTTACGATTCATAACTTCCTTCGGCACCGCCCTGGTGAAATGGTTTCTCTATCATCTAGGCCAAATAACAGGAATAGTTTATAGAGCCTGGGTTGTGTTTTTAGTGTTTGTATATATGATCCATCCAATAGTTTAGCCTGTGTCCGATTTCAACTGATATTCACATTCCCCCAGTCTCATATAACAATAGTTCTGCTCTCTGTTTTAAAGCTGTTGTGATCATACTGAATAGGGATTATGGTATTTTTATGGTCAACCTGTTAAAAGTGTTTTACTGGCGAGGGTTACTTTTGGATCATGTCACTAGGCTAAAACAATGTATCTGTTGTTAGGACACTGTCAGAATATTTAAAGAATGATGCAAAGTTTAAATTTCGACATAATTTCGAGAAGCATATCAAAATTGTGACAAGCTTTAGTTTAGTTTTTGATGTTAAAGTCTAAAGACACTGAACAACCGTACAGACTGTGTTACCTCCATATACCTGCAGGCAATTCAAGATCCCTTCTATTTATAACAACATTACATTTACACTGCACTTGCATACTTTCGCACCTTATAACTAGCAGTTTTATTGTACTGTACATGTTTGTCTGGGCAGGTTTTTGATTTAGGCTGAATACGTTGTCTTGGAAATAGATCAAGCATGTATATATTGTATTGTATGGACAAATTGAAAATTGATGTTAGCTGTAGTCTGGGATCATGTAGTATTTGTTTGATTTTCTAGATTATTGAGTTTTCTACAAGACCAAGTTAATTTGTTTTATTGAAAAAAAAGCAATCCTCGAAATGTCAGTAGAATGTCAGAGTTTTATGTGTACCAAATCTTTGTCAAAATGAGAAATTCTTGTAAAAAACTTGTCTGAACAAAAATCTTGATTGGCACTTTTTTAATGGCAAAAGTCTGTGAGACAAATGTTTTTATGTGGCTGGTGATTGAATATGACTGTGTATGACTGTAGTTTAGACTGTAGCATAATTCGAGGCATGAAAGCCAGCATGCTCTAAGTGCTATTGAATAAAGAAGCATATAGAACCATTTCGCATTCACTCCCTTGAGTATACAAGTCATAGAATGAAGTTATAGCAGTATGGATTGATTGCTGCTGTGTGCCAGTATAAACAAAGTCTCCATAGATCCTATAGCCTGGGCTTGGATCTCTGTAACAAGCCTCCAGTATAATTGATCATCCAGTAATTTGGGAGGAGATGTAATATAGATAAAAGGAGGGCAATAGATTCACAAGTATTCGTATGGTTATAATGATTCTGCCTTTGAAGGTTTCAGAGGTAAGGTTCTCTTCATATGCTACACAACCTGTTTTCTATTGGCCTCTATCTCACCTTCATGCTACTGTTTTGGTACATACTGAGAGGGTGACCACGAAATGGCTCTATGTGCTTCTTTATTCAATAGCACTTAGAACCCTTGTGCTCTGATCCCTTGATACAGAAGTTGCTAAAACAGATCCGAATAGCTAGAGAACATCTATATTATCTTTTTTACATGACATACCATAAAACCAAACTTTCATTTCAACCTGTGAGTTTTCCATATGGGCAAAAGGTTATCTGTATAAATTGATGTGTAAATAGAAGAAAGTAGATATGCATGTCATGAATTATGTGCTGAGTATTCTACAAATGCCACATCATTGAGAAGTAGGTGTAGGTAATGGCATTATTTGGTTACTTTGGTATGACTGACTGGTGGAGAAAATAATGGTGTGAAAGTTCACTGACTCTCATTAACTCTCGAAGACTTCTACCTTTAACACAGGTACACAATGTTACTTGGCAAAAAATTCTTGTCTTGTTTTTTCATGATGCCAAACATTGGTAGTGAAAGTAAAACAGAAAGAAGAGATGATATAAAATATAATATAGACAAGTATACATGTAGTTGACTGCCAGAAAATTCGGTCATAACTAGCCTGTTAAAATGTCAAGTCTGTTGTCATGATACCTAATTATCTCTGATCAGTTTATACTTTACTTGGTCACCTAAACCCCATTTCCCCTAGCGTCTCTGTCTTTGCATGCTTACATAAAAATCTGCACTTGCACTCTATAGTACCCTCTAATCCAGTCCGTAAACATAGGCCAAATTTCAAAACAGTCAATTGTCACAAGCCCGCGTCTCCCAAAGCCACCAATTGTCAACTAGTCAAGCAAAAAACAAGGTTACTCTGTATCTGCCGTATTCCCTATCAACTCTTCATCTCATCTTGTCATTAAGCCTCCATTACAATACAACTATTCTTGTCATTTGTCAGTAAAGCTATGCCCTTTGTTGTCCTATTTAAAAAGGACCGAACAAATCTACTCACAATATAATACATAAACAATGATTTGAGCACAATATAATACATAAACAATGATTTGAGGGTAAATTTTGGCTAAATGTCTTGACATAAATTGTGTTGGAATTAATTTTTGATTTGTTAACATTTTATAAAAGTAGGCTGCTTGACAGTTATTGTAATCGGTCCCTCGTCTTACTATAGATCTAGCTGTCATTTGTATGTTTTGAATTCTTATCTGTGATCACTAAGCATCATAAGTCTGTATAATAATGCCATTCTTTAACTGTAAAGCCTTGGCAGCGATTAACCTTTTCAGACTGGTTTAAATGTGACTTTTAAACGGTTAAGCTCAATAGGTTTACTCAGAGTCTCCATTAAAGGATTTTGATTTAATGAAAGATGGTTGAATAGTGAAGGTAGGTGAGTCAAAAAGAAATTGAGCTTGAAGGGAAATTAGTCAGATTGTGTGACAAGAGTTTGGATGTGTTTTGATAACTTTTAAATACCGAGGTCTCACAGTTGAAAGAAGCTTCATAATTTCATGTTTCTTTAAAACAAGTAAATCTATGAGAAATATGCCAGTCCTTTAGCCATGACTGGTAAGGATTGAGTTGGTCCAGTAAGTTCAATGAAAATTTCACAAGTCATAGGTTAAAGTACATTTTCCGGGCTAGTAAAAGTTGACAGTCTTAAGCGATATCTGCAGTGAACACCATCATAAACATCTCTGGATACAAATGTATCATATAAAATGTATATTGTTATCTTACACACCTATCCAGTTCTAGTGTTACACAATTAAATTATCTCAAATTTCTGTTGAACATCTTAGCCACAAGTGGGATGCTATTTTGTAACGTTTTTTTTTCTGGGCTCTTATCCAACTCCCCATGTGAAATGATAACTTTGTTTCATACAAACATTTTACAGCTGCAATAAACCTTATTTTTGCAGTTATTTTTTTGTTATATTTTTTGCAAATTTGTACAAGTGGTTGAGCGTTACCGTTTGTAGCTGCCTTCAAGCATCAAACCTCAAGTAGTTCATTAAACATTTTCAGAGTTTATACCAAGTATGCTGTCTGTTCATACTCGTTCAGGATTGAATAACATGCCCTGATATTGTTCAGCTTGCTTTTAAGTTTTATATTTGTGTATTTTGACTGAACAAGAGCAATACAGCGGCCTGAAAAGTACTGTTTACATGACATATAATGAAACTATCAAATCTCTGTCTCTGGTAGTACAGTCAGAATAGTGACTTGAGTCATAAAGTGTGCTTTTGAAACAATGCAGCATTTTCACTTTGCTTGTTGCAGAATTACTGTGTCATGTCTTTGTGCCTGAAGTTTCCGTACTAAATGTTTGGTTCTGTATGTACTGCATCAAGTCAATGGCTGTCGGGGTCCTTTCTCCGGAATCTCTTAATTTTCCAGAAGCCTTTCATACAATGATGTGTTTCTTTGGAAGGCAATGTTTGTTGGTTTGTCAGTCTGTATAGTTAAAGCATTGTACACTGCTACACATGTTGTCTTAGAGTAAACATGAGTTTTACTAATCTCATGTCTAGTGATGCAAGCCAGAAAACCCTATCTTGTTATGTAGATACAAAACTACACTAATAAGATGTTCCTCTTTCTTCAATGCAGTGAATTTAGCGTTAGTGTAGAGAGATATCACAGTGGTGCATCAGTTACAGATTCAAGCAGATATAAGCAATCAGAAAAGATAACCGTTATCTCATTTACATTATCTATAATAACTAACAGATTGGTACTGATTATACACATGGGAAGATGCACAGGTTTATGCTCCAGCAACTATGATGTTATTACTGTCCTGAGATTTGTAATAAGCTGGAAATATGTGGAGAATGCTCGTAGGAAATGCACTCTTGTACTCGAATAGACATTAATACTGTCCAAACTAATCATCTCGTCCAAACTAATCATCTCGTCCAAACTAATCATCTCGTCCAAACTAATCATCTCGTCCA
>ENA-OREC01000912-OREC01000912.1-marine-metagenome-genome-assembly--contig:-NODE-912-length-13503-cov-14.758007_pt1 | contig 13503 bp, 7 predicted proteins | sample MGYA00248626_ERZ508543 | MGnify/ENA primary metagenome ERZ508543 (study PRJEB26211, sample SAMN05518279) | marine metagenome | isolation source: Puget Sound, Washington, USA | host: Bankia setacea... | reverse complement strand
ATACTATTCTACCAATTGTATGGAAGTAGGCTATACTATTCTACCAATTGTATGGAAGTAGGCTATACTATTCTACCTATTGTCAAACTTATGTGAGATATGAGTCACTTTAACGAAACAGTATCCAGGGTTAGGGGGAAATCTTGTGAGCATTTTACTAGAGTTAATGTCTATCTAGTACAGTTTAATCATTATTATTCCTTACAAAACTTACAACTGAGCAGACACTTACCTTTACTATGTCAACATCAAACTTTCCTGGAATGCGTAGGCCCACGACATTGTCCATGGACTTCACATAAAACTGTCCAGTCTGGTCTGATACATAGAGAGTAGCAGCATCGTTCTCATGATCCACAACGAGAAACACTTGATTGTCACTGGTGTCAACAATGTTAAAATCCTAAAATATACAGTGATGAAGATATCAATGGCGGAAAACAATAGAGAACAACAAAAACAACCAGGTCCTAATTACACCAATAAAAACTTAAGTCTACTATTTGTAGTTTATAAATTTGCTCAAATCTAATTATTCCAGGCATAAACTCAAGTAGACTTTGTCATTTTTGTGTGTGAAATTGTGGCCAGTTTTAGTTGGCTTACATTGAAATTGGTGGATATAACAGAACGGTAAAAAGAAATATATTCTATAGAAATTAAATTTTATGTCATTCCATGTTAATGTTTTGCTGTAGTTGGGCAAGCAGTTTACTAAAGACAAATGAACAAAACTTCCTTCTTTCTTTCGAAGAAAAGTTTCAACAAATACCCTAACCCTAACCCAATAAACGGTGAATCTCCTCTAAACTGGACTCCCTCTATACCAAACATGGCTTGTGGTCAAAACTTTACATCTGCCAATAGGCAGAATAACCCCTACAAACCGTAATTCCCTCTAAACCTGAATCCTCTCTAGGAAGCCCGGTTTTGAGAGGTTTCACTGTAATACAAAACATATTAAATACATAAAGGAAAACGGTTCTGTACTAACCAGTGGTTGATGTTCACTTGGGAAGAAAGCTTTTTTAAATGAGCCTCTCTTGTAAGACACATACAGTGAAGTAACATCGCTATCTGACTTTTGTACAAATATATACTCTCTCTCTACAACTAATGAGTAAAAGTCAATGGTGCCCAGAGAACTGTCAGTGTTGACTGGATCACAGTTAGGTGCTGAAATAGAACATGTTAATCAATCAACAAGTGTACTGGTTGTTTGGTCTACTAAGTGTACTGGTTGTTTGGTCTACTAAGTGTACTGGTTGTTTGGTCTACTAAGTGTACTGATTGTTTGGTCTACTAAGTGTACTGGCTGTTTGGTCTATTAATTGTACTCGTTGTTTGGTCTACTAAGTGTACTCGTTGTATGGTCTACTAAGTGTACTGGTTGTTTGGTATACTAAGTGTAATGGTTGTTTGCTCTACTAAGTGTATTCGTTGTTTGGTCTACTAAGTGTACTCGTTGTTTGGTCTACTAAGTGTACTCGTTGTTTTGTCTACTAAGTGTACTGATTGTTTGGTCTACTAAGTGTACTGGTTGTTTGGTCTACTAAGTGTACTCGTTGTTTGGTCTATTAAGTGTACTCGTTGTTTGGTCTACTAAGTGTACTGGTTGTTTGGTCTACTAAGTGTACTCGTTGTTTGGTCTACTAAGTGTACTCGTTGTTTGGTCTACTAAGTGTACTCGTTGTTTGGTCTATTAAGTGTACTCGTTGTTTGGTCTACTAAGTGTACTCGTTGTTTGGTCTACTAAGTGTACTCGTTGTTTGGTCTACTTAGTGTACTCGTTGTTTGGTCTACTAAGTGTACTCGTTGTTTGGTCTACTAAGTGTACTCGTTGTTTGGTCTACTAAGTGTACTCGTTGTTTGGTCTATTAAGTGTACTCGTTTTTGGTCTACTAAGTGTACTCGTTGTTTGGTCTACTGATTGTACTCGTTGTTTGGTCTACTAAGTGTACTCGTTGTTTGGTCTACTAAGTGTACTCGTTGTTTGGTCTACTAAGTGTACTGGTTGTTTGGTCTACTAAGTGTACTGATTGTTTGGTCTACTAAGTGTACTCGTTGTTTGGTCTACTAAGTGTACTGATTGTTTGGTCTACTAAGTGTACTCATTTTTGTTCTACTAAGTGTACTCATTGTTTGGTCTACTAAGTGTACTCGTTGTTTGTTCTACTAAGTGTACTGATTGTTTGGTCTACTAAGTGTACTCGTTGTCTGGTCTATTTACTTGAAAAACTTTTGAGCATTGCTAATATACATATTTGCACTTTATTCAGATTATTTACACGGATTTCAAAACTGCTTCAAAACTAGAGACTACATGTACATTTGAAGTTGCACTTCACATTAATCATTACGCATGTCACTGCATGCACAAGGTTAAACATTAAAACATTAGGAGGATAAGAATATAAACCATTTAGAACTAGAACTGTGAGTCAAATCACAAAGGATACCCTCATTGCTCATTACTAATTATCTCCTTGAAATATTTTGGACCAATATTGTACTCTTTAATGCCAATCCTAAGATGGTCATATTACTGCAACTGTGCAATGTAACATCAGTATCGATTAATTTGTTAAGGAGGAGTTGCACCCACAAAACATATAGACAGATGGCCGGACAAGATGATGCCTATATCTCCACCCCCCTCCTAAAACTTTGTTTGTGGGAGATATAAATACTTCTACAAGGAACATAAACATTGTATTGTTCACACTGGGACTCGGTATTGTTATTCTCATGTTTCTTGGATATTGTAGTTATAATTGACCTATATGTTTGCCTTACCTTTACAGGCATAGTAAGTTACAGGTCCCATGGGGTCTTGTAATTCCATGTGTACTGTCCGTGTGTCTAAATCTACCCCTTCTATCCCCCAGAAGAATCTCTCTGTCACCCTCTCCTTTAGTATACGCCATGTCTTAACAAAGTCACTCGATACAAACAACTGAAAATAACAAATTATTATATGTTTTGTATATTGTAAGTTAAATGCTCAAATTTCCAAACAAATAATTATAGAGAACAATGTTAATATTAATCACACCAACAAGCAAATGTTACTATTAATACAATGTTGAATTACATATTCTCATTATATAGTTATAAATGTAGGCATTAAACACATATGGGACAAATGTACTTGTACTTATGTTGTAAATCTTTTTCATTTTCTTCACTTGGGCTAGACTCACTCACAGTTGTCAGGGTGAACCATATGTTTGACCTACATTTCAATATTAATTCACCCAAAATTTCCTCTGGGCTCTATGTACACTGTTATATTTGTTATTTATAGTTTTTAAAATCAAGATCAAAGATTGGCTGTTATTTTTATGTCTAGAGTGTTATAAATCTGTGAAGTAAAAAAAAAGTTAAACTAGAATGATAAGTATTAGTAATCTATTTTTATCATTGCTTAATTACATATAATTCCTATTAGTAGTAACACATAGAGATTGTCCATGGGAACATTGAACCATACTTAACTGTTGGATTTAAACACAAATATACATAAAGACAAATCCAGCCGGAATACTCCAAACATCAGAATTGTGATTCATTGAAATCAGGCAAGACTGCCTAACTCTTATGTAAATCATCTTAATAGCAGTTTTGTTGTGTAATTCAAGATAATCAATCTTGAGAACGAAATTCAAGCAAAGTTTCGGTGGCTCAAAGACTTTACTATATGAACATGCAGACTGTGTTAGTTAAAGAGTGAGGATCCCTGAAGTTTGTTTATCAAAGAATCATGTTTTCTGGTCTGCCTTAGCTCCCATCTGTTATTCACTGGTGATTATGGTTGGTGCTTCATGGAAGTGTATTGTACCTAAGTATGATAGCATGTTCTACCATTGGTTTGTTATCTTACTTTGGTGAGATACTAGTCCCTGCAACTTTAATTAGTCACTTTGTTGCACACACACGCGCACGCGCACACGCACATGCACACACACACACACACACACTTTGTAGCTATCAACTTTTTATATTTAGTACATGTTCTTACTTTTAACTTCCTCTGGTCATAAGCCAGAACGAGATCTGTGAATGTTGGGTGTAGTACAACACTGTATGGCAAAAAGTCCAGTTTGACAGTGTTCCATGTCTGCCCGCTGTCCTTGGTAACACACAGTTCACAGTGAGACAAGTCAACCAGTACAAGCTGAAACATAACATGTGTAATAGTTGTAGGCAATGTATGTAAAAGAGTATACAAGTATTTTCTATAGTGTTCAAGATTCTATTTTTTAAAACGTTACAGTTTGACAAGGGTCATTTTAAAAGTGCAATATTGTAAAGTTGCAAGGAAATTGTTCATGTGCAGATTCCAGTTAAGGTTATATCTAATGTTCCTTTTTGTGACATAAAATACAAATTATACATGTATCGTAAACACAGACTTAAGAGTAACATAAATACCCTCTTTGAATCCACAGGTGAAGATATCATATGATTGACATGGAAATTTGCTGGCAGGCCAACTTTTACAAAACTTTCTCCCCCATCTCTTGATCTGTAAATACAATCCAACCATACCTTATGTATAAAACAAATTGGAGCAAGCCTTAAATGTCCAGACAAAAATGCCTTACCTGGATCCAAACAACTGTGCTATACTTTCATTTTGGGGAAAGTTTAATGAAGGTTAAATTTTACAAGGTAAAGTATAGTTATTAATTAAGTTAGTATGAACTAATTTATTTTAGTTCCATTGAGAATCAAGCAATTTTGCATAAATGTAAATCACACTCATGTCTGTTCCTGGAACCAACCAGTACTAAGCAATGAGGGTAAAGTTTCTTGCTCAAGGAAACAATAGGCAAACCCACTGCCACACTGCCCCTATAACACTACTACTCTAATTTAAAGTTCATCAATTATATTTTGCTTAAAAAGCTCACAAATTGAAACCTTTTTTCAACATCTTAAATTGATTTTAATTGGATGTTTTTTTCTGTGTGAGTAAATATTGAACTTACAAAGTGCTTAATTTGTTACCAACCCTGATGATTAATGAAACAGAATATCAAGATTTTATAAGTGCAATTAAGTTCAGATTAAACATGCATGATCATAAACATGACTCCAGATAGATAGATGTATGATATTTTCCAATGTATGTCATTCTGCCAGCATTGATAACTACTTCAGAGATTGACCCTACATCATGATTTCATGTGTGCAAACTATCATTCTGTCCTACAAAAGTACAGTGATGATAGGTTTTAACTATACAAGGGATCTTCAAACAATATGTAGACATTTTCTCTCTTGAATGTTTTATTTCACACACAGCAATAAAACATACATTACTGAAAACCTCTATCTGCCTTCTATTAGAACTGAAAAAATGATAAACATGATACCATTTACCAATAATAAATGGGGCTCCATATACCACGGTCACCATGGTCGATTCGGCGCACGCTTGGGAAGTTATTGACAACGTCGGTAACGTTGTTGGATTGAATTGCGTCCCAAAATGAAGTTATGACATTTAACTATCAACTTTTGGTTTTTGACATCTGCCCTTGTCATCTTCTAGCAAACGTCTTCCGTCAGAAAACCGTTTGTGCCATTTCAAAGCTAGAGCATGTTTTACATTTTCATGCTGTGCAGTCGTGTGTCATATTTAATGCTTCTGTTAGCGTCTTTCCAAGATCCGATTGCCCTCACTTCCACTTTATCCGATGATGTCATTATGCAAAAAAAATTGCTAAGCGCTGTTGGCAGAAATTACTGTTTACGTTGCCGTTTAATTTGCAAATAACATCAAACTTTACAGTGACATCACTATAACGTCAATAAACGATTTGGTGGATTTTTGTTACTATATTCCAACTACCAAAGCATTGATAACGATGTTTTGTACACTTGAAACCGAGTTAAAATGACGTGCGCCGCCTACACGTTACTAGGGTAATTAAAAAGTATATTTTCTTAGAATGTATGGGAACAATTGCAGTCAAACTTTCTGTAATAGTTTTCGTTAATATAAAAAAATATATAAAAAATTAGCGTTCGACTTTTGTCAGTTCTGCGTGGTCATTCGGTTTTTTCATCCCCGCCACAACAGCCAATGACCTCCAACTTCGAAGGAATTCTATACCAGATCTTATCCATGACATTATTTTCTTATCTTAATTCTTGAGAAAGAGCCAGTATTTCCCTTTTTCAGCTACTGGTACTATACGTCTTTGGTATGACATGGTCCTTGACTTGGGATTGAACCCGGGACCTCCCGCACTCAAAGTCAGCACTCTATCACTAGGCTATCGAGGAGGCGGTAAGTTAATATATAATATATTGTTATGTAAACAAAAATAAATCTTACACAGATAGTCTACGTATTTTTTGATCCCCCCGTATACAAAAATTACACAAACTTTGAACGGTATATCAATGTAACAATTACAACTTGAATTGTACACACATGGTTGAACCATTTTTAGCGAGTACTTCCAGTACTAAATACTTTCCAGTAGAACTATGAAAGGGTGGCCAACAGATAGGCATCTTTTGTTGTAAGGAAAGTGTTTGGGTTTTCATTTACACTTGAGTCTAATTAACTTATCTTAAATCTGCTTCCTGTGGAGAGTTATGATTCAGCAAATTCAGTCCTTAATCTAGGTCCATGATCTAAACATTTTATTATAATTTTTCCCCAAAGTCTGTATCAACTGTTATAAGACTGATGGAAATTTCTGAGAACCATGTATGTATATATAGCATGTTACTTACACCTTGTTATACATGTATGTACCATTCACAATTCTATATCACAAACTATGGGTTCTGTCAACAGAATCTTCACTTGTTTGTCATTGATATGTAACGGTATATAAGATCAACTTGGCTCTTAGAAACAGCCAGGATTAGTAGAATGGGGTACACAGTCACTCAATGCATTATAAGGTATAGACTTAGTTTTATAAAGCTCTGAACTTACCAATAGGTCACTGTGTCATAAGGTTAACCCATATAATAACAAAACGTTCACCATTAATACAGTATAATAACTTCTGTAAACATTGTGTCTGCTGTCCAAAGCCACCATTGAATAGAAGATTTATAAGGTGACATTTTTTCTCAAACAATCGTGCTTGGTGTCTCCAAACTGATCTTAGTACACAAATGTACAATAAACATTGCATCAACTAACAAATTCTACAATATCATTCGCTCTCATGTACACAGGTAGGAACTTACATAAATTTCAGCTTTGTGTCTACATTATTGACCTGAAGGAGTTATTGTTGGTTACTATTTAGCTAAGTCGTATCCACATGTATAATCCAGTAGTCAATATACAACCACTCCTAATCGCTCTATCCTTTTACCACATTTGTATATAATATAGTTGTGCTTGTGTTCTTAGATTGAAAGTTAACATGTGGTATATACTTGGTCGATTTAAAGCACCTATAATCAAGGAAATCATGAGGGAAGTTGATTGGTGAGCTCAGTCTAATTCATTGTTCAACAGCTGTCACCGTGTGAACACAGTATACAAGCTATCCAATACAGGTAACATATCTCTTTAACCCTGGCTACAGTTCTGTACTAGACACAGTTGATGATGCAAGTTTTCATCATATACTAGCCTTAAACCTTTTTATAAACTGACTTGCTCTTTCCAAATATTCATGACAATCAAATCCAAAGTTAATGATATAACCTATATAAAAGAGAACTTACGCTAGCTGCTATAAAAGGTTTATGAATTAAAATGTTTTTAAAGTGATCAAAGTACCTACTTTAAAGTTGATATCTTAAGTTTATTTGTGTACAATCTTTCTTTACTGTTACAGTCATTATTATTACACAATACTTCTCAATCAAAGGAAATTCTTCTATTTATTAAAAAACCATCATCAAGTACTGAAATAGTTTGCGTGATATATATATAGACCTATTATGGCTGATAAAATTCAAAAGTTAAATCAAGCCAAATGACAACGTTATGATATATAGACATGTGAACACTTCTCAAGTTAGGAGAATTACTTTTACAATAAAATATGAGCTTTTTACACACATTATAAATGTTGGTAAAAGTATATAGTTCTTGAGTGACTAAAAAAAGGATTTATAAACAAAATGTTGACTGAAAACATTAAATTATCGTATCGGAGTATTGTTGCCACATACATAAATTTTAAGTATTTCAAAAAGTGTTGCATTATGATCTTTAGAATATTTTGATAAACAAGAGTTTATGTGCACATTTGTTTTCATTGAAAGGTAAATAAAAAATGCTCACACACACACAAAAACAACAACATTCAATTTAACGAGAACTCACCGCCATAACGTTGATGACAATAGACTGCTACCTTGAAGGTTTCTTGTAAGAACTAATACAACCTGTAATACAAAAATGATAATGTTACAAACTACTCAGCCATTAAATATGTTAGAATTTCACAACTAAAACCTCATATTTATTTTCAGATTTAACATAAAAAACTAGAACTGTGAGCCAAATCTGACGAAGATTACCCTTCCCGAACTATTAAACTAAGCTAGTTCAGTTATCTCCCTTGAAAACCCTTGGACCAGGATTATCATCCATTATGCAAATCCTCCGGTCTTAAACTGAAGCCGTGTACAGTTTTATCACTATATATTTGTTCATCAGTTCAGGAGGAGTTGCACTTACTAGACATCGCTTTTAAAATAAGTAAGTTAAATTATCTCCCTTGAAATAGTCTGAACCAGGTTTATTCTCCTTCATTATATATTTGACACAACCCCAGGTTGAATACTGTAACTGAATCAAGATTGATCAGTTTTGGTTCATACTGACAGACGGACGGACAGACAGACAGACAGACAGACAGGGGATTTGATTATGCGGCTCAAATATTGAATTCATGCATGTAACAGGAATGATTGTGATATTTATTGTTGGATATCGTTAAGAATGTAAGAATACATTGTGATACCTGTACTTTATTAAAACTATTTGTGAGTACAGTAACTTTAAACAATACCTCGGCCCATACTAAAATGTATTTGTATTAAACTACTGTTTTTAAGACTGCTACCTAATTACTTACTCATTTTAATGAACTACAAACAATCAGTTCACAATATCCCTTTCTCCATTTTGAAGTGAAAGTAACTTGATTTGTAATATACATGTAAACAATGTAGAGTGTTTAGTGACCTATACATAACTATGTACCCGAGTTACACGTAAGAGCACATTTATAAACTAATCAAATGTTTAAAGTGTCTACATTTAGACCTTTTTTGATAGTTATTCAATGTAAGAGAGTTAGAGTAGGTATATGAACATTGACTTTGTGAAACATAGGTGTGCTAAGTATTCCTGGTGTGCTAAGTATTCCTGGTGTGCTAAGTATTCCTGCAGTATTCAAATCTTACACAGTTTGTATGTGTCACTACCTGGTACAGTGATACTGATCATAACTAGATTTTGTATCTACAGAGATCTTAAAAAGTCAATATCTTTGATCTATCTAGACGACATGACTTTAATTATGCTGGTACATGCATGAAGGTGAATAGGAAGTTTTCAATACTTCAAACATAAACATTTATACAATTTTCAATTATATAAATATTTGTGGCCCCTATTATCATTAAAAGTTAGTGTTTAAAATAGAGCATATTGTTTGCTTTGATTTTCTATTCTAATAAAAAGACAATGTTCGGCGTAACATGTTCAATTCTCATTCACTCAAATGAATACAAGTTTTGTTTCTAACGTGTTATGATGATTCAGGAAAGTTTAAAATAGGACATAAACATACTGTGAATCAAGAGACATTTACACTTAAAATGAGTTCAAAGGTATGACTGGGAAAGTGTTGCCGCACCAAATTTACACAAGTTCAAAAATTCAATTCAGAGAAAAATGAAAAAGGGCAAGTTGCTGACAGGTATGACAGATTTTCACAGAATTCAAAAATCTGGTGACTACGAACAATTTAAAAAGAGCAGAAACTCACAAATGTGTAAAATGTTAACAGCCTTTAATCATTTATACTTGTATCTCTTTTCAATAATTTTATTATATTCCTTAAGTATTGTTGACAATAACTAGACCGACTAAACTGTCATTGATAAAATGAATAGTTCTCATAGTTAAAACACAAGTTGAAATATATAGTTTGAACAGATTTGATGCATAAAAAAACTATGAAAATTATGTAAAAACATCAAAAGATTGTAACAGACAAATTTAAGCTAGTTCTCGTCAACGCTCTCCTGTTGCAGTCGCCGTTATTGTACTATGTGCACGTTTAATTTCAACTAAAACACTATAACAACTTGACAAATCAAAAGTGCAACACTATATGAATATTTACAGATACTGATTTTTTCTCTTAGCTTCCTGGCTAACTTGATTGAAGATCAATGATTTGTTCCAATGATTAGTTATTTAAAAACGGATTGAATCAGCAGGAATCAAATATACAACACACAAACAATATCATAAATAACCAAATAACAAAAACAAAACCAAACAGTATGTGGAACTAAACGGCCAAATCTCTACAATGTAACTACATTTAAACAAGCTTGTGTTAAACAAATGCCCCTACATTAAAATACCTTCCAGTTGTTGTATTTAAATGAAACCGAAGAAAGTGCACTTTTACTACTGTAATTATAAAGTAAACCACAGCACCTTGCTTTATATGTTACTTCTGTTCTGAGAAGCGAGTGACTGCAGCTATAATATTCCGTGGCGCAAGCACCACTGGAGTACGTTTGCTGCTTCACATTTAGCCCGGAGCCAGAAATAGCTACAGTAAAGCCGGTCTATACTTCGATCCATAACAACTACCATCTAAAACTACTGATCACTAACGACTACCATCTAAAACTACTGATCACTAACGACTACCATCTAAAACTACTGATCACTACCGCCTTCCAACCCAAAAATTGCAAATCACTGTCACCATGTCACCAAATAGCTCCCAAAACGACCCTATATTAAACTGTGCCTTTATCATCACACAGCCTCTGTACGATTTGCCCCCAAACAACCACTGGCTACAACTAGCTCAACACGACTATCCAACCAACCGATATACACCAAAAGGCACGCAGCAAAAAAAAAAACGACCCTTAATAACCTGTGTTTAAGCCGTCAACACTAGGAAAGGGCGAACAGTCACTAAGTCGCTATCCCTGACCAGAACAACATATATCGTTTGCTACTAGTACCGCAGAGCCCCTGGCGTACGTTTGCGATAGACAATTCAAATCAAAGGGTACATAATATGAATAAAACCAACCACTGATGTCTCTATTGAACACAGAGTATACAGATACATATTTGATCTGAGTTGTCTAAAACCTGCCCACATACTCCAAACACTCACACTCCAAAAAATTCACACTCCAAACACTCACACTCTCATTATTCTTTATAGAAAAGATGAATGTCTATTCTAATGTTCTAAACAAGAAACTTCTAAATAAGACGACTAGTTAAACAATGCTAGTTAAACAATGCTAGTAAAGAAATGTTTTGCTGCTTATGGTACCCAAACCTGCATATATGTACATAGCAGTGTGCTTAAATAAATTCATTTTTGATTTATTATATATAAATATGTAATCCTTTATTTTTCTAACTAACATAAATACACTGGGATCAAACATTTGATTATATTTAATTGTACAATTAATTTAACAATGAAGACACTGGTTGAACCTTAACACAAGCAAATCAAAAGTTGGAAACTCATAGTCAGAATCTATTCCATACTCACCCTAACCCTAACCCATATAGCTGCTATAAACATGGCGCTGTAATAATTTACTTTTATTAACCTATTAGTTTAACTGTCTAAAAAAACTCAAAGGCATTGTTAGAAAGCCAAACTTGTAAGGGTACTTTGAACTTGAAACCCCATAGGAAATACTTTGAACTTGAAACCCCATAGGAAATACTTTGAACTTGAAACCCCATAGAAAATACTTTGAACTTGAAACACCATTGGAAATACTTTGAACTTGAAACACCATAGGAAATACTTTGAACTTGAAACCCCATAGGAAATACTTTGAACTTGAAACACCATAGGAAATACTTTGAACTTGAAACACCATAGGAAATACTTTGAACTTGAAATACCATAGGAAATACTTTGAACTTGAAACACCATAGGAAATACTTTGAACTTGAAACACCATAGGAAATACGAGGCTTAGATACATTAGTCAACAGGATAACTAATAGTTCCCTTAACTTCCCGCCAACTCTAGTAACAACAATGCGTAACCAGAAGGTCAAAAACTTGTTTGGGAATTTTCCTTTACATGTTGTGTTGTATTACATACCCAGGCTAGCATTTATGTACATAGTGTTCATACATAGTGTTCATACCAGAGACGTGTAGAGTGTTAGATTCTGTAATGTTACTCTGAATGGCTAGAGTACACCAGAATTCTCACAGTCAGCAAACATCCTGTGAATACTTCAGTACTTCGTGTATGCTACTACATTAACCAAGGCATGTTTATTGGAATGAGGCTATTTACGCATTCTTAAAAGCTGTGAAATCCTTGTGCTGTCTACACATATGTATTTTATGACTTTAAAATTCAGACTGCACTAAAAGTTCAAAGTCAATTTCAGTGCATCAGTATTTTGATAACAAGCCTTGAATGTCACATCAAAATCAGTTAAAACTACGAGCGAACTTAACGTTGTTTAGTGTAATGATGTAATCTTTTGCGCACTTATAAAAGAGGTTTTAGCTATAGCATGTAAATTCCGATGTCGACCTTAAAATCATTTAATCTCAAACTACCGGATTATAAAGGATAAGTCTAAAAAGTAATTATAGACTGGCCACTGTACAGTTGACAAACCTACCTACCAACATTACAAAGAGTTTTATGTTCTAAAACATTAGATTATTCTTACTTTTAGTTTTATACTTTTATTGTTGAGTAAATGCAAATTGTTTTGTTTAACGTATGAGTTTATAGCTCACTTGACGTACGAGTTTATACTAGCTAACAAATGGTGTGAATCAATATTATATTTTTAACAGACACTGGTAAATGTGACTAATATCATGTACGTGAATAAGAATATCATATAGATCTATGTGATAACATCCTAACATATAGATCTATGTGATAACACCCTAACATATAGATCTATGTGATAACACCCATACATATAGATCTATGTGATAACATCCTAACATATAGATCTATGTGATAACATCCTAACATATAGATGTATGTGATAACATCCTAACATATAGATTTATGTGATAACATCCTAACATATAGATCTATGTGATAACACCCTAACATATAGATATATGTGATAATATCCTAACATATAGATGTATGTGATAACATCCTAACATATAGATTTATGTGATAACATCCTAACATATAGATATATGTGATAACACCCTAACATATAGATCTATGTGATAACATCCTAACATATAGATTTATGTGATAACACCCTAACAT
>ENA-OREC01000911-OREC01000911.1-marine-metagenome-genome-assembly--contig:-NODE-911-length-13505-cov-12.023756_pt1 | contig 13505 bp, 6 predicted proteins | sample MGYA00248626_ERZ508543 | MGnify/ENA primary metagenome ERZ508543 (study PRJEB26211, sample SAMN05518279) | marine metagenome | isolation source: Puget Sound, Washington, USA | host: Bankia setacea... | reverse complement strand
TAAATATAAAGGGTAGGACTATGGTTCTTATTCACAGCACTACCTCTCACTGTCATCTATCTATAAACCAAGTTTCATTTCAATCCCGTTTGTACTTTTCAAGATATGGCCCGGAAAGGCAACACTTATGAAAAACAGTTATGTGGAGATAACACTATAAATATAAAGGGTAGGACTATGGTTCTTATTCACAGCACTACCTCTCACTGTCATCTATCTATAAACCAAGTTTCATTTCAATCCCCTTTGTACTTTTCAAGAGATGGCCCGGAAAGGCAACACTTATGAAAAACAGTTATGTGGAGATAACACTATAAATATACAGGGTAGGACTATGGTTTTTGTGCACAGCACTACCTCTCACTGCAAACATTTTTCAAGGGCAAGCCCCGGGTCTGTGGCTTTTGAAAATGGACAAGCCCTGATTTTTTTCAGACACGCCCGAAACAAATCCATTTTACAAAATCTCCTCATATCAAGGTTTTACTAGTAAACCAACTCTGATTTTGGTGAGTCCGTTATAATTTAAAACAGAATCCGTAACCAAAGAAGAAATGTTGAGTCTATATGTCATTTTACGCTCTACGATGCATTTATTAACAAGAGCGAGCAGGTGTGCATTCTTTAACTCTATACATCCATTCTATTGAGAGTAATTAAAAAGGAAAATACTGGCTCTTTCTGAAGAATTAAGATAGGATTTAAAGATAATGGATACAATCTGGGATAGGAATCCTTCGAAGTCGGAGGCGGGGATGAAACAACCCAATGACCACGCGGAACCGACAATAGTTGAACGCTAAACAAAAATAAAATAAGTCAACTTCTTGACTTTACGTACCTGGACAAAGACGCTCATTGTCTCGTTTTGCTTATCTATGAATTTTGTCTTGACTGAAAGTTTTGTCGTTCTATTATACTAATGATTCATGTAGTCATTCAAGATAGATAGTGAGAACAGTCTTATTGGAGACTTCTTTTTAGTTGCATATTCGTTTGCCCTTATCAGTAACTCCTAGAATTTCGTGCGTCTCTAATCCCATACTATATCTTTCCTATTTTACTTATGTAAAACGACGTTTACAAAATACAAAATGATTTGCCTAATAGCACCAACGTCAAATTGATTTGCTACTTTTTTCACCAAACTTTGACCAAAAACTCTTAACTATGTTAATTTTAGCATTTCGTGTCGTCTCTTGGTATAACGAACAACACACATTGACTTACAAGACACAGCAGTAGACCAATTGAAGAAACCTTGTAAGTAAAAGTTTCTGGTAGCAAGCGGGAAACCTTACTATGAATTGTATTCCCGATTGATCAATACATGCCTTGAATGACGACCTACTCCACGTGTATTACTCCGCGTGTAAGGCGTGTTCGATACATTACTTTGTATACAGGAGGGTGACAAAAATGGCACTGAGCTGAACATTAAGCCCCAGCCCCACAAAAAAACAACAACACAAAACAACAACAACACATAAACAAAAATCAATTAACTTTTTTGTATAAATATATTAATAAATAATACATAAAAGTAAAAAGAGAAAAAAGAGAAGAAAAAAGACAACAACACTCATAAACAACAACAACAACAACAACAACAACAACAACAACAACAACAACAACAACAACAACAACAAATTAACAAAACACATTATAAAAAACTTGCAAATAGGACACTGTTACAAATTAAAACTGTCCACAAAATCAGCCAATGACACGCAAGAAAAAAATATCAAACAGATACAGAAGAGCAGATAAAAATACTGAACACTTTAACGCATGCTCTTCTTGACTTGTGGAGATCACATCTGATTGGAAAAGATTGTAACAACTAATAACTGTGCTAGACAATCTAAATATGGTGCTATGCTTTAATTGTTAATGTTTCTGTCCTATTGTATTAAACAAAAAACGAAAGCAGGTTGTTTATAGCGTAGCCGTATATAGTAGCTCCATAACCGAACTTAATACTATTACGTATAATAATTAAATAAATATTACCATTCCTAATAACACAAGATCAATCGACTTTATGTTGCTAAGTGATGTACCTACAGCTAACGTTTTAGTACTGATCGCTTTAGTATTGGAATTAACTGGACACAAGGCTCGGTTCCGGTACAGTCTCGTATAGCTCTACAGTCGTCGTCTACTATAAATGGAAGTGGCTCTGACTGCTGGACGTGTCTCTGACTGCTGGACGTGTGTCTCTGACTGCGCTTGGTACCCACGATTACTCAACTAGTATCGGTGCAGTGTGTAAGACAACCATTGGTATATAAGTGACAGTGCTTCTCGGTTCTCAAACAGTGTCTAACTAATACTCACCATGGAACTCTCCTCTAATTTACAGTGGATTTTGACGGTGTCCTTGTTCGCCTTGTGCCAACAACTGGTAAGAAATACTTGTTTCACGACTTTCTTCTTTAACAATTGTGTTAATTGATTTATTCTTTTTTTTCCAGTTTTTTTTATTATTTTTTTATTTAATATATTTCAACAAATGATAATAAGTACTTGTTTTTTTCTTGTCTTTATGACTTGTGCTCTTTAAAATGACACACAATGACACCTGTTTAAAGTCATCATGATTTGTTTCAAAATGTTATACAGTGGTTTAGTTCACGTTTATTATTTATTTATTTCTATAACTTCGAATCTTATCGTCGTCTGTTATAGGTCCAAGTACGGACTAATGATTTTATTATAACAGTGATAATTTGTTATAATTGAGGACGTTTAGAAATAGATGTATACTGTCCAGCTTAGATATTCGTAAATGTGCTTTAGATTAAGAGCAGCACCACATTCCCTCGTTTCGCTATAGAGACAACTCTGTACATTTGCCTGAGTGTTCTCCCTTTTGGGTAGGTATTTTCCTTACTTTTAACAAAGGAAACTACCATGTTTACTGTTTTATGTAGACATGCGCATTCTTATTGACAAAGCAATGAAGCATTTGTATATGGTATAGGAAAGTCTAATGTTACGAAACATGGAAATATATTATTGTCCTTAACATTAAAGGAAAACACAATTTCAAACAGTTTTGCTATATACATATTGTATAAATACCTACCCAAAAGGGAGAGCACTCATAAAAAATGTACAGAGTTGTCCCTCGAACGAAAAAAGGGAATTGGAGGAACAATATATATTGACGTTCTAGGAAAACTCAAGTATCTTCCAGTCCTGATATTGGGGGGAGTGGTTGTTTTCTATGGCTAGAATTCAAGGCTGAAGCATCTCTGCCATGCCATGAATAATCCCTTTATGTACCATTAAACATATTGAATGACACTTTTTAAAGACAGTTAAAACAAGTAATGCTATAAGCAAAATCATAGCTATACACATTAATGGAATGATTAAACCATACCAACACATTGTATATACCAAATGCTTCAAACTGTATGGACATTTTACACAAATTTCAACATATTTTAGATCATTTAGTAGATACATTTGGTTTAAACATATTTTTAATCGGAAATATTTACAGATACAACGATAACACACATGTATAAATAAATAAGGATTGTATCGAAATGCATTTGAACAAAACGATGTCTCAAAGTTTAAGCAAACATTATTTTTACTAATTACAGTTGGTGAAACAAAACAATTAACTAGCTGACGACTTACATACAGGTTAAGTAGACTAATTATCAAAGTTATCATATTGTTTATATCGAACAGCTTTGATCTTAAGAACGTTTAGTGCTTTTTTTAACGTCTAAGAACCCTATAAACCATTGGCAATTCGACGCTCACGCCATCCTAATGTGAAAATAAGTGAGTTAAATGATAAGGAATAACGTGCTTGGCTTTGGAAGATTCGTAACATAATGACTATCTTTGCTTTTGTTTGGTATGATTTGTATTAAACAGGAAGAGAGAATTCAATGTACATACAAAAATAATAAGTGATAACGAGTTATTTTACATACGAGGTTTTAAGTGATAACGGATTGAGGGTGGGGGTTAACAACAATATAAGGCACGATGATACAAGACAGGGTGGGGTTAACAACAATATAAGGCACGACGATACAAGACAGGGTTAGGGGTTAACAACAATATAAGGCACGACGATACAAGACAGGGTGGTGGGTTAACAACAATATAAGACTCGACGATACAAGACAGGGTTAGGGGTTAACAACTATATAAGGCACGTCGATACAAGACAGGGTGGGGGTTAACAACTATATAAGGCACGTCGATACAAGACAGGGTGGGGTTAACAACTATATAAGGCACGACGATACAAGACAGGGTGGGGGTTAACAACAATATAGAGTACGGAGATACAAGAGAAGATGTGGGTTAAAAACAATATAAGGTACGGAGATACAAGACAGGTGGAGGTTAACAACACTATGAGGTACGGAGATACTAGAGAGGATGAAGGTTAACAACAATATAAGGTACGACGATACAAGAAAAGATGTGGGTTAACAACAATATAAGGTACGGAGATACTAGAGAATATGTGGGTTAACAACAATATAAGGCACGTCGATACAAGACAGGGTGGGGTTAACAACAATATACGGTACGGAGATACAAGACAGGTGGGGGTTAACAACAATATAAGGCATGACGATACAAGCCAGGGTGGGGTTAACAACTATATAAGGCACGTCGATACAAGACAGGGTGGGGTTAACAACTATATAAGGCACGACGATACAAGACAGGGTGGGGGTTAACAACAATATAGAGTACGGAGATACAAGAGAAGATGTGGGTTAAAAACAATATAAGGTACGGAGATACAAGACAGGTGGAGGTTAACAACACTATGAGGTACGGAGATACTAGAGAGGATGAAGGTTAACAACAATATAAGGTACGACGATACAAGAAAAGATGTGGGTTAACAACAATATAAGGTACGGAGATACTAGAGAATATGTGGGTGAACAACAATATAAGGTACGGAGATACGAGAGAAGATGTGGGTTAACAACAATATAAGGCACGTCGATACAAGACAGGGTGGGGTTAACAACAATATAAGGTACGGAGATACAAGACAGGTGGGGGTTACCAACAATATACGGCATGACGATACAAGACGGTTCTACACTGACGCATGTCATGTATCTAACATGTGGTCCAAGTAGTAATGACGGACAATACCACAAGACTATTATTAGTATTAGCTGTGCTCATATTCTATTCCTACATTGTACTAGTGTATGGCCATGGACAGAGTGAGTTGTCTGGAGAACCAACATAATGGGTGTACTATAGCATGTCATTAATCAAGTGTACCATTTCTTCCCAATATGTACTGTATGGCAGAGACTTAGAACATTTCTGATCTAAATATGCACTTTATTTATTGTCACTTAGACCAGTTTGTTTTCCACTTCCATGTATACAGAAATGCAACCACAACTGTATTAAATATTTCATTTTTGTTTTGCTTCCATAGAAAATAATAGATAATGCGTGGGAAAAATGTTACACTTAATGCAATACGGTGAAGCAAAACGAAGCTATCTATCTTCATTCTGGAATATAGTACTGTCAACTAATAGTGTAAATATGTATGTAAATGCTACTTTAACAATTTAACATAAATAGCAGTATGTTCTATTTACTTTACCCTTGTAACATTAGTTGTAACATGAAGGATTATATTGCCAAATGATGAGAAAGAGAGAGAGACAGAGAAAGAGATATATAGATAGAGAGAGAGAGAGAGAGAGAGAGAGAGAGAGAAAGGCGGGAGAAAGAGGTGGAGATAGAGATGAAGACAAAGAAAAATAGGGACAAACAGAATATATAAGGACGGAGACAGCATTAAAGATCAAAATAGATAGAGAGAGAGAGAGAGAGAGAAATAAAGGCATTAACATAGAGAAATAGAGAGAGAGAGAGAGAGAAGAGAGAGAGAGAGAACAGACATAGAGAGAACAGACAGAGACAGAGAATATATACAATGAAGTATGGATACAAAAATAAAGAGAGAGATAGAAAAAAGAGAAGTAGAGAAAGCGAGAGAGTGAGGAAGGGAAAGAAAGAGTGTGTGTAAGTTTGTGTATGAGATTGATAGAGAGAGATGGGTTTTAGCTTTCATCGTGTTGTCAATAAAGCACCCATGTTCTGATGGACAGTGCTATATAAAACCACTATTTGCTATTACTCTTGGGACAGCCCTTTGTCATCAGTCATACTCCATGTATTCTCAAGGTACACATACATCGCTATATAGATACCCAAACTTGAGGACGGCTTTGGGAAACATTGACAAATGGACGTTTCCTATCTGGTTTCGGTGCTTAACTATGGAAATCTATTGTTTATTGTCGTATTGTACAGGGCTCGAATAAGCTCATTGTTGTCTGAAGGATTAACTGTAAAGAGTGTTGCACTGTTGTTGGGGCAATAGTTGAAATGTTCAAAACATGGCCATATCAGTTGACCAAACACACATGTGTCTCTTTACTGAAAAGTGGTAGCAAGAACTCGAAGGAGAAGCAACGAATTATGAACAGGGCTTTATGTTGAGGTCATACTTTTGATATTTGTGATTAACCTGTTAGCGGAAATGACGTAATGTTATCCAATTGCATGTAAGTCAACTCGAATTTATGCATATTGTTATAACGAGCACAGTGTCAACTTCTATGATTGGTTGTTGTTCATACACATGCATACCACTGTTCTTCTGTAAACGCCTCTGAATGTGGGTTTCATTATCAAACTTTTATTGCAGAAGTCCAAAACAACCCGTTTGTGCAGTCTATTTGATCAAAGAAGTCAAGTCTGATAGAGTTAATCGATTATAGCAATTGACCGCTCGTTTTCCAATCAAGGTTCTATTCAGGTTAAAAGTTACCTGAATTAAACGCATTAACTCATTTCCATTGAATATTCGTGTTTTCTGTTAAATTCATTATATTCTTTTCAACGCTATACGGAAGTCTTATTCGTAGACGCTTGTTTCTCAGTTCAGTTCAGTTCAGTACAAGCGTTTGTAATCCCCTGAATGTCTTAAGCTTCATGTTTCTAAACATCGTCCATTAACTCCTACAAACAATAAGTACGTTTTTAAATGCGTAATTTGTATCGTGGTTCTAATATGTCTATTTCGCTGTTTTTCACCATCTTCCGTTTTTATCAACTATAGCACGAATATATTGACCTGACTCCGAGGAATAAATGTTATGGTCGGATTCAATTTCAATAATAGCTGTTATGTGTGTACTCCTTTGTTATAAACAATGAACTTGTAAAGCCATGTTAAATCATCCCATCTTTATCAATAACCAAAACAAATATGACTAAACATTATGTGTACTAAATTCAATTTTGTCAGGTTGATTTTTTCGTGCTATATAAAAAGAATCATAAAACAACAAACCCCTTTAAATACTGCAGGTGATTACATTGAATTACAACGTTTACAGTTAAAGGTTAAGTGCCTCTTTCAATGAAATCATTGTTTCATTGGGTTTTGATGAATATGTTCTTTCTATCCATTGTTTTACTAGATGACAAAATAAAAAGGAGTTTAAACCTCTTTTTGTCTGAAGGTAATGTAAGTCATTGTTAATATTGATAATTTATATTTTCATTAACCCCACCATTATAAAGAAAAACAAATAAAGAACATATTTCCCTCTTTCTATGATATGTTTATAGTAAAACGATTGGCATTGCGTTTTTCCTTAAATATCAAGGACAATAGTTTATGTCTATGTTTACATGATACAATACTTTCATATAACATATAGAAATGCTTCAGTGCTTTGTCAATCAGACAGCGCATGTCCTCATTAAACAGTAAACATTGTAGTTGTCTTTTTTTTAAAATATGATAAAAATACCTAGGGGGAGCAGTCTTGCAAATGTACAGTTGTCCCACAAACGAAAAGAGGGAATATTTGCACACATTTGAGTTCACTGCCCAGATAACCAAACACATGTAATGCCGTACACATACAACATAGCAGAAATTAAACGTTACCCGTTAATCTATATAAAAAAAGTGTTGCGTATACGTATCTTCTTTATTTCGGATCGAACCTTTTTGGATCATAAAACAAACAGTACAACTTGCAAGTCATCCTCAGCTGTTACAACTTTGTCTTTGACGTTAAGACTTTGTTTTATTGCATGCCATTGAAACTATGAAATGTACTTTTAACAATTCGTGTGCAATTATATCAACCTCACCAGAAATACATTTTAATATGCAGTTGTAAGTCTCAACGGTAATGCTAATTAGCAGCACACTTGTTTCATTGTCAATTTTAATTTCTTTGTTTTGTCACAGAAAATCACACTGCACGCACAACTCATTTAACATATATTGAGGTAAATCTGTAACTCTATCGCTATAACACCAACTGTTGTGATTATTTTACGCCACGCTGTCAATCGTCCACTTGGGATTGCTAGTTCTCACTGTATTAAAACTAATAAAAACAGCCATCCATATCGCTTTCAAAAATACCTTTTAATTTGAAATTCTATCTCTGCTTTGCCCGGTTTTCACAGCTGAACAAGTTGATGAAGCAGACAGTACCTTTAGGACACTGCTCAATAAAACACAATACAGCCTACGCTAAAGTTAACGGAGCCAAGTTAACTGGCGTGAAGGCAACGTGTCAGCAGAAAGGCTAGAGAACAAAATCATTCAAAGACGCCTTTACGTCCTTCCCAAAATAATTTGCAAATCCACCAGACAATCTTTAATCTCAAGGGAAGGGGACGCGAATTTGTGTTAATTGATAAATAATGAATGACTGCTGACGATATTGATGTCTTGCTTTCTGGCGCTACTGATTGAATAGATAGCCGTGATGACCTGATGGCCAGATGATGTAATGCTCTAACGCCGATGACAATTTTAGCCAGTGATTTTCTAGATGTCTTCCACGCTATACGAGTCATTAAACATAAATATAAATTCTAATTGGTTAAAATAAGCCATTGAGATTGATACGTGTTACTTATTACAAAAAACATCCTCGTCTATGTAGAAGTATATGGCAATGACTCAAAACTCTTTCATGCCGAAGTAGGAAACAATTGGCCGTTTCTTTACAACTTCGGTATACATTTCATTTGTCATTGAAATGTCGCTTTCATGTCATCAGGTATGTGACGTCATGTTAACACGCTAATTGGTAACGACAAAACACTACTTGATGACAAGAAACACCAAGTTAGAACCACACAGTGTTCATTTGACAGCATGCTTTGTTGTAAAGATTCTATATCCTGCAGATGAATATGGGACAACGTGGCTTCAGTCTATTGTCATCTTTAAAATATTAATTGCCTTTTAAATTGAGTAGATATATAACCATTTTATAGTTCTGTAACACATCCGTCGTATTGAAAACAAAAGTGTTAAAGAACATAAAAGATGAAAACGCGGTCACAGAATCAAATAAAGACATTCAGACAATAAGGCAGCTAATGTTTGACAGCACCTTCTATACGTGTCCTTTGAAGAAAAAATAAGAGATCACGTCCCTTCAGTCTATTGTCACCCGAACATAACTAAGACTTACGAGGTAGATTGACTTTTGTTCTTTTCATAGTTCTATAATATTAACTGAATACATCTGTTATATTGTCTAGACATTAAGTTCAGGTATCCCATGAAAAAATGTGGTTCAACGATTCAACTTGAGTCATTCAATACATGCTCCAAACTTGAAATAATATGTTTAAACCTTAACTATGACACGGTGAAACAATTATGTACCACAGGGAAGCTTGCCCAGGAAATAGGATGGTGAATGCCACTTCCGCCCAATAATTACCTTAATTGTTCTTGGTTCTTGCATCTCAGCCCGACAATTCCCCTAGATATGTAACTTCATTGTTCTTGGAAATAATGACCATCTATGCTGTAGACTGTCTTCCTGGTGGCATTACATTCATGGTCCTGTAAGGTGTTTATTGAGGGTAGAATGTTGATATAAACCAGTTTCCAACAGATACCAGGCCCCTCTAGAGAATTTAATTACAGGTGTTATATCGTGCTTAAATGACATCTGCTGTCTACATATTTAGCATATATCTCTCTGATGTTTATCGACGGTTTCTTCAATATTTGTTTACACGTGATTCACCTCTTCTGTATTGTCACTCAAATGTCTGGTTCTTGTTCGAGATTAACGATGTCATTTGAAACATGTTTTGATTTTGGTTGGTTAATACGTTCTCTTTGTTTGCATTCAATTCCATGTGTATATTTGTGATTGTATTTATTCATAAACATTTATAAGGAAACGATCGCATTTGATCACTTTTAAAACTTTCAAACATATACTGTAGATGTGTATAGATCTAAAATATACTTTTTTAATGTCAGGGGTAGGTGACGAGAATTTGTGTAAATTAATTTATGATGAATGCCTTTCGACGAAATTGATGTCTTGCTTTCTTGCGCTACTGATTAACTAGATAGCCACGATGACCTGATGGACAGATGATGTAATGCTCAAACACCATAGACAAGTTTAGCCGGTAATTTTCTAGATCTCTTCAACGGTCAACGGTCATTAAGCATAGACTCACACTCATTGAACGTACGTGATTGAGATGGATATCTCGATTTTACAATAAAGCATCCTCAGGTCTTCTTAATCAGACATGTCATGTGGAAGTTCAGGACGATAGTACTAAACCCCTTCATGTCGAGGTAGGAATAGTTTGACCGTTTCTTTTCACCTTCGGTATACATTTTATTACTCGCCAGTTTAATGACGTAAAGGTCTGTAAATTGTCTATTATATTGAAAAGATTAGGTGTGCGGAAAACCCATTTGGGATGAAACCCGGGTCACAGAATCAAATAAAGTCATTCAGACAATACGACAATAAGGCAATAAGGATGAACATAAGAGACCACGTGTCTTCAGTTTATTGTCACCCCGAACACAAACAAGGCTTACGAGGTAGATTGCTATTTTACCATTTTCATAGTTCTATAACACTTACTAAATACATCTGTTATATTGTCTAGACATTACGTGCAGGTAACCCTTGAACAATTAAAATATGGATCCAAAATCCAACTTAAGCCATTCAATACATGCTCCAGACTTTAAATATGCGGGTAAGATTTTAATTATGACACGGTGAAACAATCATGTACCACAGGGGTGCTGACCCAGGAAATTAGAAGGTGAACGTCATTTCCACCCAATAATTACCGTAATAGTTCTTGGGAAAAAATGTGCATCTCAGTCCGCCAATTCTCCTAGATATGTACCTTAATTGTTCTTGGAAAATGATAACCATCTATGCTGTAGACTGTCTTCCTAGTGGCATTACATTAATGTTCTGGTAAGGTGTTTATTGAGGGTAGAATGTTGATATAAAACAGTTCCAGCAGATATCAGCCCCTCTAGAGAATTTAATTACCGGGTTTATATCGCGCCTAAATGTTATCTGTTATCTCTCTACATATTTGGCAAATATTTCTCTGTTGTTTATCGACTGTTTCTTCAACATGTGTATACTCTTGTTTTTGTGGATAAGGTTGTTCTGTATGGTTAATCACACGTCTGGTTCTTATTCAAGGCTTGGCGTGTCATTTGAAATGTAATATTGACGTCTTTCGTTTGCTCGCTTAGTGTTTGTAAATATAACGTAACACTTTATCATCAAATACTCGCTTTGTTAATTTAGGCATTTTTCTGTGTCTCACTATATGTCCTGTTTTTTCTTATTGAATTGGTATTTTCATGAACAATGTTTAAGGAACCGTAACATCTTAAATAATCACTCTCTCTTCCCAAGAAGTATTTACTACAATATAACAAAACGTGTCTATTAGCAGTGTATATATGGTACTTATGGTATATTAGCAGTGTATATATGGTATTTATGGTATATTAGCAGTATATATATGGTACTTATGCTATATTAGCAGTATATATATGGTACTTATGGTATATTAGCAGTGTATATATGGTACGTATGGTCTATTAGCAGTGTATATATGGTACTTATGGTATATTAGCAGTGTATATATGGTACTTATGGTATATTAGCAGTGTATATATGGTACTTATGGTATATTAGCAGTGTATCTATGGTACTAACGTTCTATTAGCAGTATATATATATATATATATATATATATATATATATGGTACTTATGGTCTATCAGCAGTGTATATATGGTACTTATGGTCTATTAGCAGTGTATATATGGTACTTATGGTATATTAGCAGTGTATATATGGTACGTATTGTCTATCAGCAGTGGATATATGGTACTTATGGTTTATTAGCAGTGTATATATGGTACTTACGGTATAATAGCAGTGTATATATGGTACTTATGTCCTACTGCTGTCGCTGATACATGTATATACATGCTATTGACTCCATGTTTTGCAGTAGTTCTAGAGCACTGGTTCGGTTTTACGTATAGAGGCTTTTATAATATTTTAGTAATGTTGCTTCTGTCTTAACACAATTTACGTTAAACTGATTAGTCTCAGCCGCTATAACAACATACACTAAAGCTACCTTCGCTGACGCCAAAAAGGTAACCAATTATACAATGCCTTTTCAAAATTTATTATTTTCTCTGTCTCTGATATAAGTTTCGATTTATATGTTCCTGCAGGCTCTTAACACTTGCTTCGATTTGATTGGAAGAAGGGTTAGATATACCGCGTTAAGGTCATGCTCGTGGTATCTCTCCTGTAGCATCATTGTTAAGTAAGAAATCTGCGACGTTGGCATGGCAATGTTAGAGTTCAGATTACGCTAAGAGCTCTGACATGTTCGTAATTTAAGACCCCTGATTGTATTATCGCTATTAAGAGCTTGCCAGCAGTATTCAGGGCGTGTTTTCTGGGAATTGTTTAATTTTTTACGTATTTTATTTCATAAGAAAATGGATTAGAGTACAAACGTAAGCTTATATAGGTCTTTTCCTGGAAACTGCTTGTTGCTACAACTATACTTAAATCATACACGACGTATAATGCATACTTAAACCATATGACCAATTCTTGATATTTGTATTGAACTCATGAAACCACTTTTTTGGTCACGATGAAATCCATTGTTTCATGCTTTCCAGTGGATGGTAGACATATATCGGTGGATTATACAAAAGAAAGTTTTCACTGCTTGAAACCTTGAAATGATCCTGTCGATATATAACACAATTCAAATGGCAGAAGTTAACACTTAAAGTAAATTCATGATAGAAGTGTAAACTAGAAAACCTGTTGATGTCGGGCTAGGATTGACTATTAGTTTAAGAGAAAACACTAACAATTAGCAGAAAAGAGAAAACACTTCAAACTAGCAGATAAGATGACAATACGAAACGACCTATGTTGATGAATTATCCATATTTGTAGAAAATATTTGACTTATTTATAGTCTATACAATTGTGCGTCATTACATAATAAGGATTGTACGATTTGATACAAGTAATTATTTTGTAATAAAAGAATATGAACTGGGGGGGGGTGGGGGGGTAG
>ENA-OREC01000910-OREC01000910.1-marine-metagenome-genome-assembly--contig:-NODE-910-length-13509-cov-13.812909_pt1 | contig 13509 bp, 1 predicted proteins | sample MGYA00248626_ERZ508543 | MGnify/ENA primary metagenome ERZ508543 (study PRJEB26211, sample SAMN05518279) | marine metagenome | isolation source: Puget Sound, Washington, USA | host: Bankia setacea... | reverse complement strand
CACACAGTATAGAAAAAAGAAAATAGTTACTCTAAATCTACTGGTCCCACATTTCACACAGTATAGAAAAAAGAAAATAGTTACTCTAAATCTATACCTGTCCTACATTTCACACAGTATAGAAAAAAGAAAATAGTTGCTCTAAATCTCTACTGGTCCCACATTTCACACAGTATAAAAAAAGAAAATAGTTACTCTAAATCTATACCTGTCCTACATTTCACACAGTATAGAAAAAAGAAAATAGTTGCTCTAAATCTCTACTGGTCCCACATTTCACACAGTATAGAAAAAGAAAATAGTTACTCTAAATCTCTACTTGTCCTACATTTCACACAGTATAGAAAAAAGAAAATAGTTGCTCTAAATCTCTACTGGTCCCACATTTCACACAGTATAGAAAAAGGAAAATAGTTACTCTAAATCTCTACTTGTCCTACATTTCACACAGTATAGAAAAAGGAAAACAGTTACTCTTAATCTCTACTCAGGTCCCACATATCATAGAAATAAGAGCAGAAATGCTTAGATTCTCTACTCGTCCTGCATATCATAGAGTATAAAAAGAACGAAAAGAATTTCTCAAATCTTGACTTGTTCTACATATCAGAGAATATAGAAAAAAGGAAAAAATTCTCCAAATCTCTCCATGTTCTATATATCATAGAGTGTAGAAAAAGGAAGGAAGTTCTAAAAATCGCTTAAGCCTGCACATTATGTTATAGTTAAAAGTATATAAAAAAATATGAAAAAATACATTACAGATTTAGAATTTTTCACTTGCCCTGAATCAAAAATTCTTGTCAGAGCGATAGAACGAGTGTTAATTTCGTGCCCTGAATGTGCATTCCAATCTTTGACGTTTTAATCATGTGTCAAAAACAACTGCCTAAAAATATGAGTACTCATTTTTACAGCAAATGTACAGTTTAAGACTCACAGGTTATCAATAGGCTCTTGGGGCTTTGTGCTGATGTACTTTATGAACTGGAAATAATACATCAGCGCTTGCCTTGTTAAAGAAGTAACATGTGGTTTCTGGAACATACCAAGGTCTTCTGGTAGTATGCCTATATATCTCAGTGTGTACAAGTCAAACTGAACATTTTATTAGTTTCTAAATTCCACTGTATAGGTAGTTTTAAAACATAGACATGTGATAAGTTTGACATTCAGTCTCTTAGGTATCTGAACGTCTTTGAATCTTTAACGTAGCTGGGAAACACGTAAACTATTACAAGCGTGCAATGTATCGGGAAGATTTAAAACGTCATACCATCCAGGTGCAGTTATACCATCAGTTTTCTATTATTACTATCTTAATGTGTTGCAGGAAACTATTATTTAATTCTGATGTCGTCATTCCTTCCAGATTAAAAAGGAAAACTGTTATAACTATATATGTGAAAGGAATGCAGTTACAACGGTTCCCTTTTACTCTCTCCTAGGAAAGTTCATAAAACACCTACCCTAAACCAAGACAATGTTGGGACTTGTGTCTCTGAAAAAATAAGGAATAGATCACAGTCAAATGCTTCATCAACTTTTTTCATTCTCTCCTCTTGATTGGAAATGTGAAACAATTTATAGCGGTCTGTTTAAACTTTCGTTGAAATTTGTTCATATTGATAGAAGAAGATTTAGAATCAAATAGTTGCTGCAGATAATCTCTTTTTTGTCTTTTTACAAATATTGTATCATTATTTGTAAATCTCAGATATTAGGGATCTGTGTTACTAAACATTACATTACATGAAAATTCACAACACCCCAACATCCATTCATTCAAAGAAATCACAATAATCTTTAGCCAACAGTTATGAGTGGCTTCTCAATACATAGACTTGCGTATCGTGATAACTATCTTGTGGTCATTGGTTTAGAAGTATAGTAACGTTTGCTATTAAGACCACCCTTGGGACCAACCCATAATCTTCTTAACAGCGAGACCCTTTTTGTGTAACAAGGTGGTGAGACTTGCTCTTGTGCATGATAATATGGTGTGTTGTGTGGGTATTTGTATTTCTTTTTAAATTGTATATTATATTTAAGTGTATTTAACGGGTACCAAAAATGAAGTGAGAAGCTGTCTTTCAGAGGTTCTTATGCTTTAAAGTTTTGTTTTTATATTTATTTACAGACAGGAAAGTCGATACGTAACAGTAATATCCACATACGCCCTCCACACCTCGCCCAGACCTCAAGTCCGGCTCGACAGTGGAGACATAAACCAGAAATGTTGATCAAGGGATGCTGCAATTACACTGCTCAGGTAATGTTATAGAAAGAAAGCAATAACACTGCTCAGGTAATGTTATAGAAAGAAAGCAATTACACTGCTCAGGTAATGTTATAGAAAGAAAGCAATAACACTGCTCAGGTAATGTTATAGAAAGAAAGCAATTACACTGCTCAGGTAATGTTATAGAAAGAAAGCAATTACACTGCTCAGGTAATGTTATAGAATGAAAGTCTTATCCTACCGCACTTGCTTTGTAACATCAATTTTGATTGGGCGTCACAACAAGCTTTGCAAACTTAGAATAACGTTTATTTTAATGGCTGAGTCACATCTCGTAAACATCAATAAGGGTATCCTTAATGCAGTAGAATATGGTTAACCGTCCGTCATGTTATTAATTATTATATTTTCGACAGTTTTTGATAGTCTTCGATTGTTTCAACCAATTAACCGCTCAGTTTACGATGCAGTTAACCTTATATTGTCTGAGTCTACATGTTGTGGGTGATCATTCTTATATCAAAATATTGTTAGACATTTTTAATATTCCTTTTTAGTTAAAAAGCTCACCTAAGGCTCTAGCTTAGTAACATTCATTTAAGATCCTATAAATAAAAAACTCCTTTCATCTGTTGTACGTGGTGTTATTGAACATGTTTGTAACACTTGAATGGCATGTTTATTTCAGTACTTGGGTTCGACTGTCGTACCAGAACTCACCGGAGGCACAGAATCCACCAAAACTGGCATCACCAAACTTAAGGTAGGTTAATGCAAGGGCAGCAACTCTCCTTGATACTAAAATATAGTGATATAGGATTAATCTCTCTTAGATGGTTATATGTGAATTACCAACCATTCGCCACAATAACGATTCACCACAGTTGAAACAGTTTGATAACGATTCGCCACAGTTGAATAACGATTCGCCACAGTTATTTTATTATGATTATATTTTGATAATATTAATATTAACAATAAGTATGATTAAATATGACCACGGAACATGATTTATAAGTCTGTGATATGACATATTTATTACATGCTAATAATTTTCAATTAACACCATACCAAAGCCGATTCGGTTTTAAAAGATGCGTTTACTAAATAATAATAACTGAATGAGGATTATAGGAAGTCATATTTGAATTATGTTTGTTTATAATATTTATCTATATAAATTGTGATTTATACAAACAAAAATGTGTTCACAAGTAATTAATGAAGTTAATGTAAGTAAATGAATTTGCGGCAATCAGTTAACGCTAATTGTAGTTAATTGCCTCCATGTACCTTCCTGTTTATTATGGCCGAAAAATTCCTTTAATCAGAGAAAATGCTGCAGTTTGTCAAATTAATGACATTGGATATATCCTATAAAAGTCTGTTTGTATTTAAACATCATTGTAACCGATGATAAAAAAACACTGCTAATTAAATATACATAAATAATTTCATATGCCCAACCAAATTTCATTTATTACACCTGTGGTGAATCGTTATTCAACTGTTTGACTGTGGTGAATCGCTATGTGGCAAGTCGTTATTGTGGCGAATCGTTAAAATTACCTTACGTTACGCTACATGTATATCATACCAGGACTTAGCTAAAGAAATTTGCTTAGAACCATGTCAGAAAAAGGTTTAAAAGAAATAGAATATATATTAAAAAAAGGATATTTAAATGTACCTACTTAAAGAAGCTGAGCTAGTACATAGAGCCAGATTTTAAAGACGATACTATGTGTTACTAATTTTAAGGTAAATATTTCAAATTTTAGACGTTGATACAAATGAAACAACTACCTTGTATTAAACAATATGTACTAGGATAGTGTTTGAAATCTATGATAACAATGACCTACAATTTAACAGACATGATTTTCGATGACAAATATTTTACCTCAAAATTAGAATCACAACCTTTGAGGACAAAATTAACAGTTACTAACTTGGTTTTGAAATAGTATATATTGATCAAAATGTGTTTTTCAGTCTTTCTACTTATGAAAACCAACTTGTTTTCAGCAGGTTTCAGGATATATGGTATATATAAGACACACACGCTATGTTTCAGATGTTCATGCCCAACCTTATTGCGTTCTTATCCGTTTATATTTGTGTGTGTCGCAATTTAAGCACAGTTAAGATTTGTCAGTGTCGTTTATTTAACCAAAGCATTCTACTTTTCCCATTAAGTTTGAACCATTTTTATCTTATTTTTATGCTAACTTGAAAACCTACCAACCTACCTGACATGTATCAGTTTTGTTTAATTTCAACATTTATGAAAGAAAAGAGAATGAAAACCCTGTCCATCTGTTCGTTTTAGCTTTCAAATATTTGTACTTATTTCAGCATCGTTTTTTGCGCCAGCTTAAGGTTAGTTGTGCATCTGGAATGTCTGTCATCCAGCAAACTACCCCTTTGTTGTCTTGTGTAATTATTATCAATGACCTTGAACTTGAAATGACCTTGACTTTTGACCTCAAGAACCTTGGAAACCTGAATTGAATGTGTCATTTGACTTGAGAGTTTGTCTTTATGCACTGTCTATGTTATGACCCCTCTTTGACATCTAAATTTCTTCTCTTTTGTTAACTACATGTATCACACTTTAACCTTTCTACTGACCTTGACTCAAATTGGATAGTAACCAGTGGATATGAAAGGATATTGAACAGTGACCTTAAATGGCTTGTGTACATTTAAAGCTAATTAATACACTTTTTAAGTGACCTTGAACCTTTTCACTTGAATGTTAACTGACCAAAGAGTTTGATGCTAGAATGCTGAAATGACTTTGAAATGTGTCATTCAAAAGCTCAGTCACCTTGACCGTTGACTCTGAATTTCTTAAATGACCTTGAACTTTGACATTTAAAAGCTCAATGACATTGAATTGTGACAGTTATGTTCTTAATTGACCTTTAACCTTTGACCCAGAACTTTGAAATTCAAAAGACCACTGTTCTTGACTGTTGACACTGGAATGCCTAAATGACCTTGAACTTTGACACTGGAATGCTATAGTGACCTTGAACTTTCATACTGGAATGTGATATTGTAACTGGTCTTTAGTACAGTTGTATATGTTCTTGCATTTTTTGATGATTGCTTATTTCATTGATATGCTTGAACCATGGTTGGTATGACCAGAGTTTCACCTTTATACTAAGTTCCATGCATTATGTTACTTTATAACTGTATGGCTATCAATGTACTATTTTAAAGCTCATGATTATGTACTAGACACCGTTATTTCTTTTATTTTATTAACACATTGTTGCCTTATTTCAAAAAACCTGTATCGCTTATTTGGTAATTTTTAGAAATAAATAATTTGAAATTTTAACCACCTTTATTTTGTTACTTCATTTGGGTTCTGGAATTGCATATTATGAGAGTTATATACATTCTAGAACCATATAAGTAGTACCAATGGAAAAGGTTTGAACAGATGATTCTTACCATACCAGGTACTCAAAATCGAGTTATTGGGATTTAGAAATAAGGGGACAACATGTTTTGAATTAGTGCACAAGGAATTGAAGTATTTGTACTGTTTTTTTGCGTCTTGTTACTGAACCATCCCTCACAAACTTCTGTCAAACACTACTTTTCTCCTATTCTACTGAAACTCTATATGTTCGTATTTAGATAATTCAACTTTCAATCGATGTGTGATGTGTGTTACAGTAAAGGGGGCCATTTGATCAATACTCCTGTGTGTACTAATGTTACCTAAGTATGGTTTACTGTTCTACCATTGGTCCGTTTATCTACCAAGGTGAAATATCAGTCCTAGGAACATTAATGAAACGTCCTCTAGTTCAGCAACGAAGACCACCTTATTTTATGACCAACTTGCTATTACAACCACTTTATATCAGTCCCAAGGCTGGACATACTAGCAAACCTTCTCTGTCATTTAAATGGTTCCTTAAATAATCTAAATCCTTCATCCTCAATGGATTATATATCAAATATCAAGCATAAGTTTGTAACTCGTATTGACTGTATTCTGGATGAGTTACATCGGTATATATCGGTTTATTTCTCTGCATATACAGTTAAGTTTCGCTAACAAGACCACCCTAGGGACTGCCAAAATGTGGTCTTAAAAGCGAGTTGGTCTTTATAACAAAACAGTAAGGATGTTGGTATGAACTGTTTGGGACCGAAAATAGGTTTTTTATTGTGGACTGGTTTTTAAAGTGGACTGGTCTTAATATAGACTGGTTTTGATATAGAGTTGTCTTACTAGCGGATCTTAACTGTATATACTTGAAGTATTATACTTGTATAGGATGTCTGATAATATCCTTGTATATGTAAACTGTTAGTATTTGGTGTACATGTATACTACAGTTATATAGATTATGTTATGTGAGATATGATTAGTCAGCATGGTGGGTAGTACTCATTATTAGTGTAATGCTCATTTCGTGATTGTAAAAAGAAATCTGAATGTACCTAGAAAAGATTATGGTAAAGCATATTTCAAATTAGATCAAATATAGTCACATTAAAGCTAACAGTCCAAAAGCACAGGGAAAGAATTTATAAAAATTACATAAATTATGCTAATTGTCTTATTATAAGCTTTCAACCAGGAAAAGTCACTCTTGCCAACTTGTATCATTCCATTTCTTCATGATTTGTCTCCCTTTAACTGTGTCAAGTACTGTCTCCAGTGAGGAGTCATATTTTTCTATCCTTGGGAAGGTTTACCAATTGGAGTACCAAGTGACTGAATGGATCAAACATTGGAAGCATTTGTATTACTGATTGGACAGAAACTATATACAGTGTATTAACAGTGATTGTTGTGTTCTTTAAAGTTAAGATTTTGAATTATTTTGTTAACATGCACAAAAGCTGAACTAAATTTGTCAACTTGGGCAAATTGTTATTCCTATTATGTTTCTTGCCAGTGTTTAGAAATGTTGTTTATTCTTGCCATATGAAAGAAGATTTAATGAAACAAGTTCTGAGAATGATACTCTCTAGGTTTTTAAAATAAATTAATGACTACCTTGGGCATTATCGGACTTTGTTTTCTATTGAAGCCTATCCATGTATATTGCGGCTCTTCCGAAATCTTACACCAAACATGTGTATTAACTGTTGACCTATATTTCTGAAATCGTTTCTGTGCATACTCAATGTGTAATGTTAGGCGATACTAATATCTCTCTCTTGTCATGTTTGGTAAGAGTTGTAAATCAACGTACTACTAAAGTTGTTCAAGTGAAGAGTGTAAATAAAGGGAAGTCAGTGTTTCCAATCTGGTTCATTGATACTAGAAGCTGCTTGGTATTTAATTGGTTAGATATTTTTTTAAAGAAAACTCGCTTCCAATGCTGTTTAAGTGAAGAGACTAAATGAAGGCAGAGCGTTTCAATTTTAACTCCGGTTCCAAAGCAAAACTGCACATATTTATGATGCTTTTAGTGAAAACATTCTGCACTCAATAAACTGAAAAACTTAAAACGTGTGCACAAATAGGACCTGCATTTTTAGCTTCTATTGAAACCCAAACGTTCAACTTTTACCTCATGCACTGTTTTTAATGCCCTTAATTACAAGGCACCAACATTTTCTGAAGTTACGCAGCGCCTAAAACTTTGCCACATAAGTCTTAAACCACCCTATAGTCTAACATTGCATCTTTCATTACTGCGCTTTTTTCTTTAGCTAACTTTAGTCATAACTCTTCAGAGAAAAATCAACGGAGACTTAAAACTGAAAAGTCAACGCCCCCAAGTTTGTATCCAGCTACTTTAAACCAATTAAGTCCCCTTTCTACTCTCTCATCAAAAATGTAAAGCAAAGCGCCAGGGTATATGTTATTAAAATATCTTAAAACTTGCTAACCGATTACCTAATTATCATTTATAAAATTGTTTATTGAAAATTTCAAAGGACGCGCTTGAAAGATCAAATAGTAAAACACAGTAAGGAAAGATGGCGTTAATATCATGCTCTTTGCCTAGCAATCCTTCTTTTCAGCGACAGTTTTAAACATCTTATAAAGTTAAACATTTACGCAAGGAGCGGCTCTTAAAAGACTTTTCTTTCGGTGAAATCGTCGATTGAATTTGTACTTAAAGCGAATACTCATTATTCCACTTTGAAGGATATAAATCGATGTTTACAAATATTCACATTTGTTTATTGCAGAGTCGTCTGTTTCAAAATAGTCCCGATAGAATGTTAAGCGCAAAGCTGAAATATTTTACCCAACTGTCGATTATTTAAGTATCGTACCTCGTTTTCTGCATTTGAAATATCGCTCCTCGTTTTCACGTAGAACCCTTGAGTAATCAATAAGTGTAGTAATTGTTCCTAACAGCCAATCAGAAATCGGCTTACAAATCTTTAGTTAAATCGGTTGACAGATTGTGTAAAAAGCTCATTGACATGTTAAAGCCGCTGCCATTGTAATTTGACATGTATAAATGTGTCGTGGCGATCATATTACACTGTCGGTCATGCGGGTATCGTGACCTTGACCTTGCGCATTCAGTATCGGGGAAAACTATACTAATAGCTGCATTACTCATTGAGATTCCTAGCATTTCCATTATAGCCATTATCTTGATTCAATAGAAAATATTTTTTTTGAAAGTGGCTCGTTGTAAGTTTGAGTGAAAAAAGAATGTAATCATAATTGAAAACATCGATTGACAAGATTTCTGCATTTAAGCTGTAAGTTGTTTGTTAAGCTGCTGAATGGCACTATGTTGATTCACTAAGTGTTTTATTTACATGCATATTCTATTTCTCTTTCTTGAACAGCTGGGTGTAAGTTCAGCTTTAACCTATTTAGTGAACTGCGATTTACAGTGTTTTAATGTTTGATTCATCGACTTCCTCATTGTGAAGGTTGTACTTAGGCTTGAGTGGTCCCCCTTGGTTGTACTTAGCTGGAGTGGTCTCCCTTGGTTTATGCTCTAGTATGATACAAACACTTTGATGCACTCTGTATCTAAAGTAAGTTCATCGAATGCATGGAGAAACATTTAGTCTGGATTTCCAAGTTTTACATATGATATTTTTACATTCAATTTTTTATATATGATTTTTTTATTAGTTCATCTCCTTTGTTTGTAAACTAATTATTATAACTGCAATAAAGACACGTAAACTATAAGCACCATAGATATATAGACATCCACAGTCATGATATATCATAATTATGCATGCAATTGTATATTGAAAGCATGTTTAATAACTAAAAGTATCAAGTTACTCGTACAGCTTCAATAAAAACAGATTACGAATACCTCACAAAGGCTTATAGAATGCTTTCCATGGGAGTACAATCTACTATGGTATGTTAATATATAGTAAGGTATTTTTGATATCGTTTAATTTATCCCGATATCAAAAGTCTAAGTATCAGGTGTGAATATGGCTTTATTTGTAATTCTATTCTTATTTGCTTTTTTTTTTTATGTAAATGTTCGAAATCAATGTATCCGTCCACTCAAATGATAGATCTTCTTTTATCCCCTTTTGTCCCCTTTTAAATCTACATGGCGGTGAATCTGTGGCTTGAAGTGCATAAGAAATATTGAAACCGGTCTGATCTCTTTTTGAACAGATATATTTTCCACTTGTCATCTGCTCGACTGGGAATCTATTCTGAATATTGAAAAGCTACGGAAAAGGAAAGAGAGAAAAAGGAATATCATTTAATAATAAATCTGTTTCTTCAATAATAATCTTCGGCCATATGTTGTTCACCACCACATCAAACAAATATTTATTTCATACATGTCCCGTACGCTATCTGTTTGAAGACCCAAGCCTCTCAAGGATCTTGATCAGAAAATTGATATATTGAATTTGAAGATATTAAGAATGCAACATTTTTACTATGTACTTGTAAAAATCAACATTAGGATATTGAAAAATAGGAGATCACAAATAATGGACTGTCAAGTTTGTATTGGTAGAACTAAGTTGGAGTACGTTATCTTTTTCTTGCTCTTGAAAACTGACCATGTGACGAAATTGAAATTCCAATGGGGGAACAGCTTTGGTTTTTCCCTATATTTGTGGCAATAAAAATATGTTGCCCTTTCATAACTTGATATTGGCTGTCTTACTTGATGCTTTGTCTACCAGAAAGGGTGTAGAATTTGTTTCAGGGATAAGCTCCTACGCCAAAGGGACTTGCCGGTACTAAAAAGTCACAGACCCGAACTCACTTGTAGGCTTAAGATTTTTTAAATTTCACAAATGGATGTGAAGATGAAAAAAGAACTTGAGACTTACGTTTGTTCTAAGCTGCTTTGCATGGTTGACAAATGCTAGGGCACTACGTTCCAAAAGTAGTTTACAAATCTCAGACTGGTAACTTCTTTTCTGAAAAGAAACTGTTAAATGCCGTCTGCTTTTTAAAGGAAATTGTACAACCAGTCTGTTTTAGTCCATGCTGCTGAGAGGATTATCAACACCAATTGAAACAAGCATTTGTCTGACAGAGATCATGGACTTCTGACACAGTTTGATTAATTCCATGTCACTTGGAAGATTACCAGCAGTTAAAACAAGCATTTTAGTGACAGAGATCATGAATATAAGAACCATTGGCCAGACTGCCATGATGTTTTTTTACTGCATAAGAAATTGAACGAATTGATACAAAAACCTCCAAACTAAAGAAAAAAAAGTAAGAAAGACAAAAGTAGGGTGAGACATATATTTGTCAGTGATCCGGGCATCTTGATAATAAAATATATAATAAAAAAGGGTCCACCATTTGCATGTAGAATTGTAGTGATATTAATAGGCACAGAGAGAGTTGTCAACAAATTACAAGACAGGTAATGGTTGTTTAATGAGAGTTTAAAAATATTGCGCACATTTGTAATTAACTTTCAAATTTGCAGTTGTTTGAACCTCCCGCCGGTCTTTGAAATAAATCATTCTATGTTTATATTTGTGTTCAATGCAGAGAAATTAATTATACCAATATCTCAAAGCTACATTTGTCAATTTTCATTGATGACAATAGATTTGTTAGGAATAAAAGACTGGAGCGGTTCCTGGGGTTATTCTCCCTGTCAGTTGTAGTGTTGATGAAATGGATAGAACAATTTGTTTTTATTACATCGTGTTTTCTGCTCATAGGTTGATGAGCATGAGAACAATACAGCAAGACTAATCACTCTTGCATGAATTCAGTTTCACACAGAAATATAATAAAATCTTGTCATTAATTTTTGTCGGGGATTTCTGATCATTTCACTTTCCCGCACAGCTCTGGTAGCGAGAGTGCTGGGCCTTTTCTATTTGTGAAATGACCTTTGGATTTCCAGCGTGAATATGATGAATGGTGGATGGATCATCCCTCTGTTGCAGTTTTTTTTTTCTCTCAATCGTATGCAGACAATTGATGAATGCAGGATTCGCGGATCTTGGTTCTTTTGTTACGCTTATTTACCGCCCAAAAGTTATAGGCACATCTCAAATAGCTGATCTTTGCTGACCCAGTGTAATGCAATGTTCTCAATCAAATATATTCTCCGCTATTCTGTTAGAGGAACATACATTTTCTGATTCATACCACAGTTTTGGTCATTGAGGAATTTAGCTGTTTCGTTTGTTGGAAATCTTTTTCTTCTTTTCCACTATTATGTGTTTATATACAAAGATGTGAGCCTTGGCAGTTGTTAATACTTGGTCAAAAGTTCTTTCACTCAAAGAGTTAGGAAATAGAACTTGTTGAATTGGATTGCTATTTTGATAAAAAAAAAAAAAAAGATAATTAAATTCTGGCAAATAAAAATTCTGGCAAATAAAGTTGAAATTTTGGTAGAAATGAGAAAACATATTTGTAGAGAATCGATATCAAACTTTAAGCACAATTTACCTTATCTCTTAATTCTGATTTAAATAACCCTGCACTTGGTAACATTTTGTACTTGTTACACCCAGTCTAAAAAAGGCAATGACATACTTGAACCGTCCGAAGTCGCCCTGAGGAGAGTTTTTCGGTCAATTCCACAGACATTTGGTCAATCTTCTCCCGTCCCCCTGATGTCCTGTGTACTGACCACCATCAATATTTAATCATTACCCAAGTGTCATCACTCCACAGCCACAGACAGTTCCAGTCATCCATTTCCACAAATCAAATTTTCCACCGGGAGACACGCTATTTCCTTTATTTTCCACCCGAATTCATCCATATTTTTTACGTTCAGATGAAATGTCTGGTTAGGTGTATAGAGTAGTTCAGATGGTATGGTGTAGGACTGTAGATGACAAATATTCAAAGAAAGGCGGGGTAGTGGTTTTTTTTGTTCATTTTTTTGCCCATGACATCAGGTGAGGCCATTGAAAGAGTCTTCGATTAAATTGTACATAGGCCAAAGGGTAAGACTGTGAAGACAACTATTCAAAGGCGGGGAAGAGTTTTTTTGTTACATTTTCTCCTGGCCTGTGACAACTATAAAATGGCGCCCATGAAAAGAGTATTTCCTAGCATTGTTCACATTTATGGCAAAAGTGCAGGACTGGCTTGAAGTCTATCATTGCCTAAAATTGCTAAACAAGATATACAATGTGTGAAAATGAGCAGTAGAACTAGTGCGTGAAATGTGTTCAGAAGAACATTTAGGTCAGTAGAATAAATGACCAATGAATTTGAAGAAGTTCCAGATTTTTATTTTTTTGTTTTATTGTCTGCCAATTCGTTTGTAATAGTTTTACAGAAGATTTTACAATTTTGTTATAGTAATACAGTTACAGTTTCAACTCTTCACTGTTTATGATCTCTGTCACAAAATTGCTTGATTTAACAGCTGACAATCTTCTAAGTGACACGGAGTTAGTCAGACTGTGTCACAAGAATATATCAGAACTTATAAATAGTTAGCACCTTCTTAAAAGAATACAAGAGGCGGCGTGGCGCAGTGGGTAGCACGTCTGACTCGTGATCCGTCGATACCTGCCAGCCGGAATTCCAGCCCCATCAAAGGCCCCCGTTGTTTTCTTGAGCAAGAAACTTTACTCTCATTGCTTAGTACTGGTTGGTTCCAGGAATGGATTCCAGCGTGATTTACATAAGCAAAAAATGCTTGTTTCACAATCGATCTAAAATAAATTAGTATAAACTAAAAGATTACAAATTTTGATTTCCACTGCCGTTGCTTTTGGCTTGAAATTGGTTAAAAAATTGGGAGAAAATGCTATTTTTCAGATCTCAAGTTTTCGGTAGGAAATGGAAAATGTGACAGGTACTTGGT
>ENA-OREC01000909-OREC01000909.1-marine-metagenome-genome-assembly--contig:-NODE-909-length-13514-cov-12.510010_pt1 | contig 13514 bp, 5 predicted proteins | sample MGYA00248626_ERZ508543 | MGnify/ENA primary metagenome ERZ508543 (study PRJEB26211, sample SAMN05518279) | marine metagenome | isolation source: Puget Sound, Washington, USA | host: Bankia setacea... | reverse complement strand
TTTTAATACAACTTTAAACTCAACACTGAGACACTGGAGTTTATTGTTATTTTAATACAACTTTAAACTCAACACTGAGACACTGGAGTTTATTATTATTTTAATCTCTCAAACATCTTCTCTCTTCTTTAATGCCTTACTTATAGATCATTCTCATGGACTTTGACTTCATACAAGTATAGTTGTCACTAATTGTATTTATTTTTTTAAAGTGACAACATTATATCAATAGAAAAGGTAGGTGACGGTGTTGACAGGTAACCCTAATAATTATTACTAGATGTAGTCATGTAAAATATAAAACATTGCACACCAAAACTATATATCCACACAAGTAAAAGGGGCAGGATTTTGCTTCCACTCAGATGTAAAACACATCATATACCATGCAGTCAAATTTCAGAAAAGCATAATTATGTTTAGCATAAAAAAACAAGTTAAGATCAATTTTTCCACACAGTTAAAATTTGAAATCTTCAGGTAGCAACGTTTAATGAGCGCAATTAACGGCAATTTTGGGGATCAAACTAGCGCAACAAAGCGAGGTACTTAAAGGCAGGGCAGGTTTAAGGAAGAGCGGCCACAGGTATCCATAACAGTGTATGGTATTGTATTGTAGAATGTTACAGCGACACAAAGTCACATGTCACCTCATTCTATTATACACTCCAAGGTGATAAAACATGATGAATATGATCAAACCAATGTTTTCTGTAAGAAGCAAAAAAGCTAAGTGGTAAAGCCCCTTCAATAAAAAAAGGATTTCGAGTAGTTACCATTTGCTGTGAGTCCATAGACAGCAATGGAAATTGGGCGCAAAATATAGATTACATCATGGTTCAACATTTATCAGTACAATTAGAGAATCTAAATTGTCAAATGTTTTGAAATCAAATTTGAAAGAATTTAAGTTTATGATGTTTTGAAGATCAAAATTAACAGTCATTTATTAAAGAAAAGTGCATTACGATATTTACAGACAGTGCTTTTTGAAATCTGTGCACAGATTTGTCCATGTAATCAAAAAAGGTTTCAAACACAGTTGTGCAAACTCCAAACGAAGACAAAGAATTTACTTTAAATACAGAATTGGAAAGGAAGTTTGTAACATTTTCAGCTTTATTTCTTGCCTAAACACAGAGTGGAGACATGAAATACATTGAAAGGGCTTGTAGGAACAAAAAGCTAGTGAGTCAGGCTTACGTTTCATACTACCATGCGCATTATTATCTCCACCATGACTGTGACGCCTCTGACCTCTTGTGCCACTGCTTGTTGCAGACTGGCTCCGTGTGACTTTGTTCGGGGACTGATTGTTCGTCTGGTTCTCACTCTGTGGTCTATTCGATGTGGTTGATGTCTGTAGATGCCGCAATGATTGGCTGCTCCCTGACCGGTCACTACCCTCCAACTGTAACACAGACACACATAGATCAACATGGCAAACTCTACACCCTATCATATAACTTAATGCACTCATTTTCTTTCCAAAACTGTTCAAACAACATGTTCATAGTAACAGAGGCATGTTTTAGAACATTTTACCAACACGGTGTTATAGCTATTTATGTAGGACTGGTTTTCTGTGTTAAGGCTAGTAGTGTTCAGTTTTTGTTCTCACCAATTTGATCATTAATTAAGGTACTGACACAGCAGTGTTCCTGGGATAAGTAGTATGATGAGCAGTCACTAGATATAAACGGTCTCTGCTTTAACAACTACATGAAGTGAACCTGTTAGTATCAGAGCGTAATATTGTCATAGCTTACATCTGTGGTCCTTCTGCCCAGCAGAAGATATGTGGCCTGAATATCATCAAACTTCTGCTGTACGACAGAATCTTCTATAGTTGTCCGATTGTAACCCATGTTCACCATTAATTCTGAAATGACAAGTCAGGCTTGCATAATACTTTATCAACATGTCACAGAATAAAAACAGCTTTTCCATCAACATCTCCAATAAATCAATTACCTCCTGTTTATAGAACCACACTTTAATTATCTAACACCAGTCGTCCAAAACAAAATCTATACATTTCCAATATCAAAAATTCTGTGATTAATTAATAAGCTTAGCAGTAGAACTATTGTGGTTATGTTTGCCATTTATAGAACTGTTAGGGTAGGTATCAGACACCTTGTATAACATAAATACACTGCTTATACTCTTTACTTATCTATACACTATCAATATAATCTATAATCTGATATCTGCCACATACATTATAACATCTTTCAAATCTTGTGTTTACTTGGATATTTCTGAAAAATTCCTTGGCAAATGGTATCTATGCAATGTGATAAGTATGAATGTGCCAGTAACTTTACATTAATGAACCCTCAACTTTCCGGCACTTGGCTTAAAGCTAACAAATAGTAACCTGTAAATCTTACAAAGTTGTAAACATTATGAAGGCACCAAATAGGCCGTTTTTTTGTGGCCATAAACTATACATAAATATTGCTATATATACTCCTACAAATCAAGCATGCACATATGAGCTAATTACATCTGTTTACCAGCATCTCCAATAATATAAATTTCATCGTAAATAAACAGAACACAGTTTATGACAATTAATACCACATGATTGCTCCTGAAAATAGGAAATTATTTTAATACAAGAGTAATACTAAGCACACACGTGCAATGGTAAGCAAATAACAGGTACAAGTTATTTCTGCCTAAAATCATGTTCATTCCATCTACATTTGTCTCTGCAAATATTGACGAGACATTTTAAGTGCTGAGGTTGTTATACACTTACAGTCATCGGTGCTATTGTTTTACACTTACAGTCATCGGTGCTATTGTTTTACCATTACAGTCATCGGTGCTATTGTTTTACACTTACAGTCATCGGTGCTATTGTTTTACACTTACAGTCGTCGGTGCTATTGTTTTACACTTACAGACACACTTTCAGTCATCAGTGTGTGCTTTCTTACAGCTGATGTTGCTGTCTTTGTTAATACTGTCTATAAGATGTTATTTCACCCCATTTCAATCACAACTTGTAGCGTTATTACCTTCAAGTGACACTAAAATCTTCTCTCTAAGAAATATTGTTGTTTTTTTCCAGAAATATATAGTTCTATCTATTAGCCTGATCTCAGTATCAATGACTGGAAAAACTGGACCATGGCTTATAAATGGCTAGAAATAACGTGTGCCTGTCAACGGTGCAAGGTTGTCACAGACTGCTACAACTTACAGTCCTTATTTGGCTAAGTCTGTGATATCTTCTCAATAAATAGAAATAGCATAAAACTGTACTAGATGCTTCACTTGCAGTCCTTATCTTCTTGCAGTCAAGTGCTTGGAAAATTGGAAAATGTCATCAACAGTAACAATCATGTCTATTGACTTATGACATAATTAGTTCTGTGTCTAGTTTCTGTTCTTTTCTTGATAACTGACTTCTTATATGTATAAAATGTGAAAGCTGGGTCCAGGTGTGAAACAGGAGAAACTAATAGGGAGCAACACTCTGGTAAGGGAACAAGTTAGCTGTAGGCTTGGTTCAGTTAAAACAGTGTCCAACACATCACAGATATACTGATATCATAATAAAAACCCTTCTTAGTTATAACTAAATAAGAACTGAGTGTGACACACGTATGCCTAGTCATTAAATAGACGGCATTTTATCGTTAACAGTGAGAGCCGAGGCATGTAGGAATCTTGAACCGTCTACATTGTTGTGCTACCATCAAAAGGTTTACACAAATATCTCAGACAATTTTATGCAGATAGGGCCCTAAAGTTTGTTATATTTGACCCCACATTGACCAGTTACCAGACTATATACATATTCATCATACAGTAAACCTTGTATCAGCATATCTGTTGGATACAAAAGTGCACTAGGGTATAGCACACACAACTTTCATCTCCATGGGAAAGAAAACAGGTTGCCTAATACTACAGTGCTACATATATCTTTTACAGAAAAACTCAATGAGGCAAAAGATGGTTTACGCTATTGACTGCAGGTAACGATTTTAAAAGCATTTTTATATGTGCAATAAATGCATTAACCTTCCCGTCCCATGTTACCTCCCAGTCCCTAGATATTATTTCATCTGTTTTGTACATTTTTTATGATTAATTTAGCAAGCTTTTGTTTTTAGAGTATAGACAGTCTGGAGGGAGGGAAATAGATAGTGAAAAAGGTGGCAGCTATAATCAGTCAATAATCAAGCCTCAATACAGGTGCTAAATTCCACCCTTCCTGGCACACGGTTCTACACCAGATACTGGCAACATGTTTTCTTTCCTCTGGATATAGCAAGCTGTGGTTGTAAATTATACAAAAGTCTTTAAAGAGGAAAAAACACTGGATATACTGTGTTAACTAATTAAGTGTTAGAGAAATTGGTAGTGGTAAATAAAGACTTTCAACTGTTTAATCACAGCAGAGTTTAGTGTCTACACTTCATCAAAGACAGACATAAATAACACTGTTACAAAAGCACAATAGTTTGTCATAGTTGTAACAATATTATATTAATTTTAGAATCACCCCGTTCACAATGATATCAAATTGGATATATTTAATGAGAACATTGTCTTAGTCAGAAGTGCTAAACTTTTTCTTCTTCTTGTGTTTCTTACATAAGTGTTATGTATAAACGTTATTATACAAGCTGCCTGGAGGCACTTTCTTTCTGTTTGTATCACATTTTAAATCCTGACATAACTAGTTGTAACAGACTTTGTGTTTTTCCAAAGTTCCCTTTTTGTACAATGCTGGAACATGTTTATTGTTCATGTCCATGTATTTCATGTTCACACACTGCATAAAGCTTGTGTTATAAGTACAAGTACTAGACATGCTAGGATATTTCTTAGACACTACCCTATGGTACACAGTATGGTTTGAACTACTGTACACAACTGTTAGTAGATAGTTACATATAGAAGCGAGTCACCTACAAGCTGACAGGTGTAGAGAGAATGCTATGTACACATTGAGCTATACACAAAGTAGTAGTAGTAATCCTTTTATCTCAATCAGGTGTGAGAAATAGATCGACAAAAAACCAAAAAATAACAATGTTGGATATTCGGAAGGCTGTCGAACTAGTAAAACTTCAGAAACAATACACAGCATTGTGTGAACCAACTCGGATGTATTTTACCTATCCGTTTCGTATCGAGTATATCTTTCGGTGGCTCTTTGTATGGCTTTAATTCGTTCTCTTCCCAGCCCATATTGATCCATCTATCCTTCATAATCGTCTGACGAAAACAGAACATCAAATATGATAAATGTTAACATTCTACAGTAGTTAACACTGACTTCATCTGGACAGGAAGGGCCTTCATCATTATAATCTGGTACTCATCTATAGCATACTTGTGCATTTACACACTGGGACACTATCACACTATTAACTAAGGTTTCAAATTGATATTTCATTGTCTGTAATTTCCATGATCCTGAAAAGTGTATCTGCCAAAAGAGTGAAAGTTTCCAGATCCATAACACGTGTACATGTATAACTAACAAATGTACAAGCATGAAAGGTAAGAGAAACAAATTGCAGTAGTATGCCTACAAGCAAGTACCAGCATCCTGATTCCAGCTATTTTCCCTGTCAGAGATGGTTTACAGCAATGGGAGCAGTCTGTAGCATTGGCCTTGGTCAGGTTAGCCCAGGTACAACCATCACACACAACTAACCCATGTAACTTTCCCATCCAACCACCCCTGACCTCTGACCCCTGGGTACGACTGATCCCATGCTGCAGGACATTATGCAAGTATCTAAAGCTGCACTGGGCTCATATGATGTGCACAACAACACAATAACGACCTACCATACCACTACATGCATGCTTGAAAGACTTGTATAAACTCAAGAGAAACAGAAAATTACTAAAAATTGTTAATCTATATACACATGAGAATGTATACATATAAAAAAGTAAGTAAAACAAACCAAAGAGACTTGTATATACACCTACAATGGGTGCTTGCTATGTTGTATACTTGTTTTTCATCCAATTTGGTGAGACTGGTTTTACAGTACAGTGATTCTATGTTATTATACTACATGGCATGTATCTAGTTGACACATGCCAGGTACAGTGTAAGTCATGACAAGCATGCACGGGTAGCGGATGTGTAGATCTGCATGATGGAGGACTACAGGTTTGGTTTTTGTATAATGTTACCTATGCGGACAGCGTCTAACACGTCTTGGCTACATTCTACATATGGCTTGAGCTCATCATCCTCCATCCCTATATTTATCCACTTCTCTCGCATTATTTGCTGTGGGCAGATAGAGGCACAAAAAAACATACACAGTTAAATGGCATTAATGGTTACAGGTGAATACAAACAGAGGTAGAAGATGGTGGGGGGGGGCCAGTAGATGAACAGTATTATCCGGACGATGTGAACATAGCATGAAACATAGGTGCATTTGAATGAGAAGTGGTTACACAGACGAACTGGGGACGACCAAGTGTGACCAGAAATCAATGAAAATGTAAGTTACTATGATAGGTCCACATTTTAGCATGTATCGGTTTCAAAATGATGTAAATAATTATGACATATTGACTGAAGATGAAAGGTTTTATGGGGAGTGCTGCAAGGCATAAATGTTCAACAAAATTCCTACAATATGAACAATTCATTTTCCAGGTCACTTTTCTAATATCTTTTTTTTGGCTTGGGTAATTAGCAGTAATACCATTTGTTCCCATCGCCCTACTTTTAAACAATGTCTACTGAGTGCTAATGCACAGTTAGGGGCTGATTTAAATATCTAATGGCAATAAGTCATGGCTGTTGAACATTTAAACCTTGACACACACACACTGGTATGAATAATTGTAAATGTCAAAGATAGTTCACTATGAAACCAAATAATGTGTTAATAAATATTTCGCGACCATGGATTTAAACACAGGTAAGTGAGCATTTGGTGACAATTGGTGTGCACATGAACTGAGGAGAGTAGAAACCATGTCAGGATGGCCTGGGTTTTATATTTTATCTTAACGGTTGCTCATTAATTAGGTCAAAGCCACATACTTCACATCCCTCAAATGTTGACTTATCTTTTTTATGAATGACTAAACAGCAGTCAATTATGAGGGCCTGGGGCGAGACAAGGTAAACACTGACATGATACGCTCCATGGCCCACTATCTATACACATACACTATAGATACAACTTTACTATCTGATACAATGGTTAAAGGTAGAAACAAGACCTCAAATCTTTAAACCAAGTTATGCATGATTCATTGTCATTTAAATTGTCACTGTGCTTTAAATGCTATGTTCAAATTTGTGTTCAATGGTAGATAAAATTACCTAAGTTTGAGGCATATATCAATTATCATCGTACAGCCATGTAATAACGGGACAGGTAAAACATTAAAATAACTAGATATGTCTCCCCTATATATATTACCTGACACACATGTTTGAAAGCCTAAAGCATATTCTCTAATGACGGTCAATAAATAGATGAGTCAGCCAATTAACTGTCTAGAAATAAACTCATGAATGACAGACTGTTCTAAGAGGGTTTGAAACTTTATTCTGATGGAGCAGTTTTCGCTTTAAGGCTCTGCTTTATGACATAAACACACTGAATACACCTCTTGTGATCTTACTGCAAAGTTAAGACAGTTAAAAATAACACAAGTTGGTATTTCTTGGGGTTTAAATTTACTCCATCGTCTCAACAGCATTCAGGCGTAGAATATTCTATTGACTATATAAATAACTTGATTTCAAGGAATGTCAACCCTTTTTGACTATGTTTTTTTCTATACCCTAGACACAAGTATTGGATTCATACCATCCAGTAATAATGTATAATCCTTATGTCTGTCACTCAACCTTTAACATCTGTGGACTTTTATTCTTCTAACGGGTTTTTTAATTGAGTCAACTGACATTTATAATGCACTGAAACATATAATATCAATGCTTAGCTTATGATCATGGTTTCCAATACACAATTTCTAGCTATGTTATGTTTTTATGTGAGAGGAAGGACTTATTAATGATATTAAAACATTTACAATTTCTCGTTTGGATTGTATATAACAATTTTAGTAGGAGAAGATAATCACAATGTCGACTTAACTGATTTTCTCCCTTGAACTTTATATACAACTAAAGAAACACTGTACAAGATATTTTCATAAAGCAACAACAAAACTGATGTAAGTCCTTGAGAATTGAGAGGATAGTATATGAAGCTTAACATGAGTTAGAACAGTTTGACTTTCATGTGTCAACAACCGACAACAGCTGTGACCACAATAATGCCAACTGCACTTTAAATGATGACCTCATTCGACACCTTTTCTTCTTACCAAAAGGCAATACGTACAATTAGCTTTCTAGTTCTGATAAATGACTTAGTATTACAGAGCAGCTGATTTAATACAATGGTTGTGCTTGTATGCTACATAATGAAATACTGAGACTCATAAGACTTGTAACGTTGGAAGAGTTGCCGAGTACTTACCTCTAAACTAGCTCTTTTTGAAGGATTTAACACTAGGAAACGTTTTAATAAATTTTCACAGTCTGTTGACATATAGAACGGAATTCTGTATTTGCCCCGTAAAACCCTTTCTCTCAATTCCTGCAAAATAAATAGGACACGAAAACTTAAAATTCGACTAGCAAGGAAGAAGTTTACAAAACAGTGACAGTCAAACCATACATTTTAATTACATATCAAGTTTCTAACCCTCTTGTGTGAACCTTGTAATAGTCACTTAAAAATGTTCAACAAAATTAAAAACCAGATTATCGTTACCAATCTCTACTTTCACTTAACAAGTTGTTTTGAACATTCATTGAATTCATTGAAATCCAATATATGATAGATTTTGTACACCATATACAATTAAAAGTTTCTTTCTACTACTCTGTTTAACTAGAACTATGCCACTAGAGTCACTAACTGGACCAATACATTTAGCAAGACACTGTGACAGCAACACACATCATGGAAACACTTCTAACTTTTGTCCTACAAGTATTTGAATGACAGCTCTAAATTTCCCACATTTTTCAACCAAAGCAATTTAGTTCACTGCTAACTGGGGCTAGCTATATGAGACAGATTCTATGTTAAGACAAATATGTTTTAGGTTCTGAGAAAGGTCTCATTGTGGCACTTCATTGTGTTAAATTTACCACCAAGTCTATAGTGTGACATTTCAGGGGAGGGTTGTAGTTAAGTTTGAGAACTTGTGGTTCAACCCTTTTACTCTCTATAGTAACATTGTGTTGAGTCGTGTTTGTATATTTGTACGACTTTTTGGGGAAATAAAATATGTTAAAGGTGGACTTTCACTCAAAATAAAAAAATACATATTCATTTGTGCTTCCCATAGCCACAAAGTACTTATGAAATAATGCCCTTGTGGAATATATAGACAACTGAACTCGATCCTAGAGCATATTAATCATATACTGAAATCATCCAAAAAATATTGAATGGTCAGTCATAAAAGTACTTGCGGTCAATTTGAACATAGGAAAACCAATGTTTTGTAGTTTTTTTCTTTCAAACTCAACACAGATTCCTCCATAAGAAGCATTAATTAGAATATATGTACATGCTAAATTCTTAAAATACTTGTTTAGGAATCAATTACATGGGGGAAAGAAAAGGGCCAACTTATAGGTCAACAAATTTAAACAAAAAGCTCACCTTTAAATTTTGCCCATCAAAAGGTAGAGAGCCACTGACTAGAGTATAAAGTATAACACCTAAACTCCAGACATCTACTTCTGGACCATCATATTTCTTCCCTGAAATCAAACAAACAAACTCATGAAAACAACAAGTATGTCTCTGACAGATACGTTATAACAAGACATAGCACACGCCCACATATTTCAATTAGGGTCATGCTGTTACAAAGCTTACGTCAAAGCATGTCAAGGACTGTATGTGATCTTTTCTCACTTGATACAGTTGTTAGTTCAATGCTATCAATACATGTTCTGAACGTTTCAACTAACCGTATATAGACAAACTCTTAAGGTTAACAGATGCATTTCCAGGAATAAAACATGATTTAAATGTTAAATAGAGAATCTACTGTGCAACTACATTATCTAGTACATGACTAATTATCTACAATCAATTATCTCCCATATTCAATCTCTATTCAGTAATGCGTTATTGACAATTAAAAAATACACATCCTGTTGAATCGTATTTTCACATGCATTAAATTTCGTACTTGTTCCTACAAAGCATCGTCATGGGAATACGAATGTTGGATTGTCTTTTTAGGACACATTGAAAATGATTTAGATAATAGATATGTCGTATTTGAACTCGTTTAGCTGAGGTAAAAATTCGTATAAAATTAGTGCGTCACAAAAATATAATGAGTTAATAGTAAATCCAAGGGAGACCTCTAGACTGACATAACTGCTGGCTAATATCCTATACATTTATAACAGTTTTGCACACATTCTTGATACACATTGAGAAATTAAGTTAAGGGAAAACATGCACTCACCCTGAAAGAGTTCTGGGGCAGCATATGGAGGGCTACCACAGAAAGTGTCTAATTTGTTCCCAGGTACAAACTCATTACTAAATCCAAAATCAGCTATCTTGATATTCATGTCCCCGTCTAACAACAGATTCTCAGCCTGAAAAATATAACAACAACAATAACCTAAATTCTATACTTGTAATGCAGTGAACTATATTATAACTGTGAACTATATTATAACTAACACCAACTTGTTCCAGCTTCCTTGACTTGTACTGTATATATAGCAGATTCTTAAAATGTGGCTAATTTCTTTTTGGAAACAATGTTTGGATGGGTGGTTCTGTTAAATTGCGTTTAAAAAACTAGAATGCAACATTAATGTATCCAAAACAAAACTTAAAACAAGTTATCAAGTTGTACTTTCAAATGTAATCATAAAAGAAAATTAACTTATAGAAAATGGATAACAGTAAAACAGATTATTTCTATCAGCAATTCTATCAAATAACACTTAATTCTGACTTCCTCTGAACCCTGGTGCACATTGGTCATGGCGCTACCTTACCAAAGAGCTGCTGCAGGGAATAAACTGATCTACCCCCTAGATTTATAGACAGAACAGTAGTACTGGAGCCAGAGCATATACAGCCTCATTTTCAATGCTATGCCTGATTTCATATACATTGGTGCAATGCAATCTATAAGTTTGAGAATTGCCAATAAAACTTTGCTGTGTGGCTAGGTAGACTAGAGCCACACTTCTCCCAGCCAAACAATAGCTGCCAAACTTTCTATCAGGAAGCTGTCAATTTACACACAATCTACACATAGTTTTCTTCACTGATGCCCTATTTTTGTCTACTTTTAAGCTGCTTTATAAATTCCTCTCATAAAAAATATCTAAGCTTGAAGTCATGGAGTGAAAAGAGGACCAAGTCTCGGGAGGAAAAAAATCAAGAACAACTGCAGTGTCTGTTATTAAATGTGTTTTTTCTCTCACTCTAGTGACCGACTTTTTGCCTACATTTCTTTCTGCAGTTAGTCTCATGTTGTACTACAGACTTTACCATTGTGTAATGGTGCACTTACCTTCAAATCTCTATGAACTATATTCTTTTGATGACAATACTGTACAGCTGAGATAATCTAAAAGTAAACAAAACATGTACTTATAAACTGAGCATAAAATCTTCAAGTAACATAAGCCCAGTTTACAGTAGTCAAAACTTGTCTTATACGTGCTTATCAAAACTATACATGCAGTGTAACAGAAACATTCGAAATGTGGACTTTTATAAACCTGGACACCTGGGGAACATAACAGCATAGCCGCCTCCAGTATGATAAAACAACATAAAAACGACCTCAAAAAGCCCAAACCTCATTGATAAATTTTGTACCATAACAATAGAGAAGACGTCATAGATGAAACCAGTAAAAGATATAATTGTAGCAAACTCAAGAATCATGTAAACAGGCACAACTATAAATGTCAGACAAAAAACAGCAGTAAAACATGAAACAAACATAAGAAACACTGGTAAAGACTGAAAACAACATTGATGTAACAAGATTCACTGAAATCTATAGGCTGTTCAGCTGGAAGACATGTACATAGGAGAGATCAATGGCCGGTAGATGAAAGCACCAATAGTGTCTCCAGAATACAACACGTTCACAGAATCTATCAGTTCTCTCACTCAAGTATTTACTGTGACTGGCAGCGGTCCCTTACGGCAAGGCTTTCACACAGAATTGCGGATTAATCATAAAACTCTCAATCTCTCCTTATAATGCGTCCTCCAGCACAAAATAGGGAAGATAGAATGTAAGTTTCTGGATGCGTAAGTTTAGTAGATGGATATATATTGGAAACGTAATGAACCAACTTCGTTTAGATGGTAACACACTTTAACAAGCCAATGAATCCAGGGAAACTGTACAAACACATATATTTGTAAGACCAACAAGTCTAAATCAACACCCTCAGGAGTCACAGAAAAAAAACACCATTTTACTTGGGAACATCTCTTGCTTGTGTTTTACGAGTTTTTGTATATGTGTTAATATTTATACCAGACTCATTAAGCTTATACCTAGGTAAAACATTCAGCTTTAAAGTTAATTTTCTGATGAAAGTTTGTTGCTATGCCAAGTCCAGCAGGCTAGGAACAGGTTTTTGATTATAATGAGCTCTGAACACAGGGAACTGTAGTAGGGTGAGCTTTCCGTGATTACAACGGTAATGAGTATTTTGAGGTTAATACAAAATCATATAACATATTTCTTTCATTTTTTCCCTGAGAACTACAACAATAAGGATAAGGATCAAATCAGATAATGAAACAACTTTTCTCTTTATGAACAAGTCAACTTGTCTCTGCCGCATAGTTTGTATGGTATGCATATGACCAGCTGTAGTGTGTATACAACTGCTCTCTGTGTATATCGGTTATTTGCACACTACAACATGATAAATATATGAAGCTACAAATGGATTATCCCTGTAACTCTGTACTTAAAGAGATTACACATACATGTTACAGTCGAGTCATAACCATGATTAACAGGCATCTGTGTATAGGAGGTAGACCTACACTGGAGATAGGAGATGTCCCAATCAAGTTACGGCTAATTACAAATAAAGTTAATAACCTTCCGATCATGAGAAAAATACACATGGAACAACAAACCCTGGCTTTTTAAACTTTGCACTGGAAAGTCAGCTGCTTTATAGCTATTCATTTTAAACTCTGTGCCTAAGTTTAATAGAAAACCACAAAAAGTATTTGCCTGGAAACAACCAGTACAAGGCAATGTTGAAATAGCATCTAACTGACTGAAACAAATAATTGACATAACAGTCTAGACTGGAATCAAACAACCGAAAGCCTACTTCCTCGAAACAACCAGTACTAAGCAATGTTGAAATAGCATCTAACTGACTGAAACAAATAATTGACATAACAGTCTAGACTGGAATCAAACAACCGAAA
>ENA-OREC01000908-OREC01000908.1-marine-metagenome-genome-assembly--contig:-NODE-908-length-13516-cov-12.386189_pt1 | contig 13516 bp, 8 predicted proteins | sample MGYA00248626_ERZ508543 | MGnify/ENA primary metagenome ERZ508543 (study PRJEB26211, sample SAMN05518279) | marine metagenome | isolation source: Puget Sound, Washington, USA | host: Bankia setacea... | reverse complement strand
GGGGGGGGGGGGGGGGCAACTATAAACAAATGATATTGAGACGATATGTTTTGATATATTGTATCCTTTTTCTAGAATAAATGAATTTGTTTATCATTTTACTCATCAGTCCTATACGGTACGTTCATAAAGGTATACAATTACACTTCGCTAAATCAAACGCCTTTATTTTGTCGAATTATGAAGGTATGAATTTAAAACATACGAGCCCTTTCTATAGTGGCTTATTTAAACTATCGCCTGAAAACTTTCCAAACGCCCCTTTTCTGCTTTGTGTTAAAATGCTTTCGAAGAAAAATGAACACTTATTCGGGTTATACAGGTTTCAGAAATGTCGTGGTAAAACATTTTGAACGTCCCTTTCCTAACTGTGATACGGGTTAAGACAACTATCGAGGGTTGTTAATAAAGCAGTCGTACATAACGCTGCTGGGGTGTTGAAACATTCACTTAATTAGCGCAGGTCAGTGTTCGAGAGGGCCTCAGATAGATATATCGTATACAAACATAAGATGATATCTGCATCGAGAGAAAAATGACCGATAGGACTTAGTTTCTGATAACAAGGGGTCTCGTGTGTTCATTCCCCCCACCCCCACATTCGTGTATTAACTAAAGAACTTTCTTGCATTCAAAACCGAAGTCTGCTAGTAGATCGTGTTGTTGTCAGATTTCGGTTAGACAAAAAATAGTACACAGGTGAAATTGTTACACTTACACTTAGCGACGTCTGTGACATAATACTATAATGTTCCTTCGCTAAATAATGGTCTGCGCTTTTTTACAATATAAAACAAAGGGCTGCCTATTCCTACATAAAAAGTAGGGCGTTTCGCGAAGTAAAATACGAAATGAAAAAAGTACTGAGTAGACTAGATGTTACTATTTCGTATATTTACCTAAACGTACACTGCATTCGTCACTCCTTGAGATGGTATTCATATACTACCGAAAAGTAGATCGATGGCGTAGATATACATGAACGAAAACAACACAATTAAGAACAGACGACAATCTGCATTTTTCTTGTGGAATTGCGCCATTATTGTTTCTTCGAGAATCATAATTGCGGCATGCTTATGTTGAACGCAATAACATCCTACTGTATAACGATTTACGCAACTTTGTGAGTACCCCCACCCACTTATGTTAATTGGCTAAGTTGTATTTTGCAGCAGACGACAATTATCATGACGTAATGATGATGCAGTTTTTGCGAAATTACATGTACATAACGCTAATTAGCACACGGTCATAATATTTCTTGCAAGGAGCATTAAGCGACGAGTAAAGGGTTGCAGATAGTATTCCGAGACAAAAAGATGCTACCCTAGTAATAATTTAGGTGTAAAAGTGCTTCACAAACAAAATGGCGGTCATGTAAAAAACGCTACTCCACAATTACACAAAAACTGGCACCTCACCACACACCAAATAATATATACCCGTGCAGTACACACTCTGTATTCGACTAATAACCTCTTTCGCTAATTTGAACTCATTTTCGCGGTAGGAGAACCATTAAATCTAATTGCTAACACCCGTAAATACTGGTCATTCTTGGACAAATAGAAAACACGCGGAAAACACGTTAGCCTGAAGGGAGCAGACACACGTTCGAAAAGCATGGTTCTCTACTTCTCAATGATTCGTTTCCATACCGACCTATTTTGCAAAGAAAGATAAAAGAAACCATTTTGAAATATACAAAACAGGGAAAAACGAAATAAAGAAAAAGGAAAAGAAAGAGCATTGGAAAGAATAATGAAATATAGAAAGAACGAAAGACGAGAGAAAGAAGAAAGAGAGGAGCAGAATAGTAGAGAAGTGAATAAAACATGACGAAGGAATGAAAGAAAACAAGAAGAAGGAGAAGAAAACGAGAAGAATAAGAGTTGTATTAAAGGATGCCGATTATGACGATAACAACAACAACACCGACGACGTTTGAGACTGAGAAAAAAAAAAGATGATAATGACAACCAAAAAGAATTATGAGCAAGATAACAAAGACTGAGAAGGAAACTATAAAATCTAGTACCATATAACGCATTCTCATTGTCTTGTACTCATATGTTTTGTATTACAGACAAAGTGCGTTCTCCCTAGTCTACGGTACAGCCCCACCCCTACGTCCGTACCCCTCGGGAAAGAACCACGCGCATCCCATAGTTTCATATTACCGGGCTTGTCTATGTTTCTCCTATCCTCTGCTAAGACTTGCCTCTGCTGTTATGTATACACAAAACAAGTAAAAACAGACGAGAAAACCATATTAACGACGTGAATTGTCTGCAATATGAAACGAAAACCCGGCGAATTGTTTACACTACTGGCAAACAGACTTTCTAACAGTAAGAAAACATGCATTAGCGAATTATATCATTTCTGAAATAGGTTTTCACGTTAGGTAAATATAACAGAGACTGGTGAGATTTGCACATGAGGTGAGAATAGAAATGTTTGGGTATGGGGACTTTGGTTTTCAGAAATAGTGTATAGGACTTGCGATGGATAGATGATATGCTAGACGTATTTGGGGCAGGAGTAGTGTACAACAGTCACATCTCAAAGGGCAGAAAGAGCAGTTTTGTGTCGTGTTACAATGTTGATGTATTGGTGAATTGTATTGATGATCCTGTATTGTGAGATGGTATTGTTGTATTACTTTCTGTATTGGCAACTGGGTGATTATGTGTGATTGGTTGGGGTTGTATTTGCATGGTTGAATTATAAGGAATCCTACGTGATGATGTATAAGGGTTTGAACTAAATAGGCCGACCATGAGATATGTGCCTTTGATGGGAAATATAAACATAGACAGCCTATAGACACTGTATACAGGTATGTGAATAAATTGGAAGAAGGAGAACGAACGAACGAATGAACAAAAGAACAAATGAACGAACGAACGAAAGAACGAATGAAAGAACGAACGAACGAATGAACAAATGAACAAATGAACGAACGAACAAAAGAACAAATGAACGAACGAACGAACGAATGAACAAATGAACGAACGGACGAACGAATGAACAAATGAACGATTTATAGAAAGGTAGAACAAACGTATGAGCAAACTTAGCCACTGTTGAAAAGCTTGAGTCTTTCGAAAAAGAACAGAAATCAATACATAACTGGAATACAAATGCACATGTACTTATGGGATTTCTTGACATATGATCGCCAGCGTAAGGTCATATCTTGCCAATCTGAACGTCCGAGACAGCTAAAATATCCGCTTAGGTAAATAAATATTGAAATAACGGGGTTCAAAATTGGCCACATAGAGTTATAAAAGCATAGCCTGCGATAATATTTATATATCATTTCAAATACTTATTCCTTTTGGCTGTATCGATAATCGTCGAGGATATACCGATTCTTACACCAGTGAAACTGCTAGCTAGTGGGTCAATATTTTCATTTCTTATATACAAATGCGGACATTGGATTTACAACACAATAGAACGAGTGAAAATTTATTCGGCTAAACGACGATATTGGTGTCATTTAAATATCATAAAAGGTGATTTGGGACTTTTCACTTTTCAATCGGCTGTTTAGATCGCTAGAGCGTGTTTTCTGAAAGATAATGTTCCAAATTAATTACGGTTCACGGTTTTGACAGCAATAAACGCTCTACCACTTTCATTTTAAGAAAATAGAATGCGAACGAGACATTCGACATCGTCTTCAATAGGTTTAACGACCTAATATACTATGATGATTTAAACAGATGAATGCATGATCAAAAGTAAACAGCATCTGGAGCCTGGAACCAGGACCAACAACAGAAAATAACAACAACAACATCAACATCTACTAAATACAAGATTGCAACTGTAACACGTCAAAGACATCATCATCTACAACGTAATCTCCCATGTCATCAGCATATAACACGATCGTTGCAACATCACCATCATCAGCAGCAGCAACAACAACAAAGCTATCATCGTTAACATATTTGTCGCTGTCGTCGTCGTTATCAAAATCAACAACTATAAAACACTACCGCAATAAATGTCAGCCACAAAGTTACACAATGAATTCGTTCACAGATGAATTAGAAAATGATGATAATAATAAATATCTGCCATAAATTCATATCATATAAACCTATTCAGATCGACAGTAGTTTTATGTGTTATTTTTAAATCCTTCAATTATCATTCCGCGTGCCATTATACCGTTATTGGTTGAACAAAAAATATATACACAAAGAACTGAAAACTGATATGTCCACAGTGTTTACAGTGCCTCCGTTATTTTCAAGCCCACAACTATAAACTATGAATCATAAACTTCCTGTTTTTAAGGATTTTTGGCTCTTTATTGTGGGCTTGTGTTTTTGTTTGGGTTTTGGGCTCTTTACCATGTTCTTGTGGGGCGTTTGGGGCTACCAGGGGTTCGAATTAACATAGTTTAAGGTTATACAAAAGCTCGTAAACTTGTAAAACGATACGCCTCTATTGTGACCCCGATGTATATACACGTGGTAGTCTAACAAAGGACCCCGTTATGCTAGCTAGAAGTTAGATTCTAAAAAACGTCAACAGCCCAACGAATTACACTCATATAGCATTTACAAGCAATCTAGCAATTTAGATCTAAGATATTTGAAAATGGGAACATTATATTAAGGTGGTTATCTTATTGAGGTTATTGATTGAACAAAAAGCCAAAGGAGCAGCAACTAGGCTTTATCACAACTTAAACTTCAACAGTTAGCATATGAAACACAATTGTGGCATCATCATCAGCAGCAGCAGCAGCAGAAGAAGCGTATCCAAATCATCGTCATCATCAACGTATTCGTCGCTGGCGTCATTATGAAAAAATAGTTTTCCACTTTGTTTGTATATAGAAAAAAAAAATCAACTTTGGAAACTCCATCATGACGAAAGCTGTGTTGCAACTTAGAGGTTGATCTTATCCAGACGAGTTTAACTACTTATGTTTTACATTTACCAGCTATCACTTTAACATGAAAACATTGTACAGAAAACGTTGGAAAGCTGAGAAAAGCATGTGTAAGAATTAGATGAAAACAAGTTTGAACAACGTCGTGTGGGATAGCTCATTGTGGGTGTTTATGAAGGGGAACCTCGATTGAAGAGCCAACTGTGTAATCCAAACTATTGAACTAGTTATATTCAACCCTCGAGTACATTTAAAGGGGGACTATATAAAGGCCTCAGTAGATATGTTAGTGCAGTCTACTTTCTTTGCCTTTGTTCTTTATGTGTTAATAGTGTGTTAAAAGGAAGGAACACCTTAAAATAGTATTGGAAGAAAATCTCTAGGATTGAATTCGTTCGAGTAACTCTTCTCAGCTAAGCATATACAATCTATAACACGCGCCTTAACCACTTCTATAAAACCAAATTAGAACCCCCAGGGCCCCTTTTTCTGTTTGTGTAAAGGGATAATGATCGACATCTGGAAGTTATTTAGGGGCCCGTGGAGCAAATTTTGACAGCTTAGCACTAGGGATCCGATTAGCACTTTATCGTTAGGGAATATGATCTTGTTGTTGATGACGACGATGGTGTTTGTGTTGATGATGATGACGGCCATGATACTGACAATGGTGTTGTCGTTGATACTTCTGTTGCTGATGATGATGACGACGGTGTGTTGTGTGCTACTGATGTTGGTGTTGTTGATAATGACGATATTGACCACGTTGTAGTTGTTTCTGCGGATGACGACGATGATGATCCCAATGCAAATATACAGGTTATTTATCTTACCCCAGTGTGTATCACAAACAAACAAAAACAAAGTAGTCTGCCCCATGCCCAACACCTTGCCTAAAATACATTCTACTACCTTTCATTACACTGCCTGGTATCTCGGTCGCTCAATAACTGATACTGATAACTGAAATTGTTGTATTTTTCTGCATTTTTTAACTCATAAAACAACCCAAAATAACCTGTATTCCAAGGCCTATTGACATGTTTAGTGTTTTAGATTCAACATTAATTTCCAGGAACTCTCACGAATGCACTCGATTGGAAAACGTCGAGTTTGTATTATGTTTTAAAGTACCTGTATTTCATCAAGGTCAGCGATCTAAAAGTCGGTACTTTAGTTATCAAAGACGACTGAAATGTTACTCTAGCACAATCAGATAGAGTTAAGAAACTACCTCGGGAAGTTTGGACCGAAGCTTGTTGCAAAGTCTAAAATCGAATCCCAGTGTAAACGTTATTTATGCTGATTATGTTGATTTTTTATATAAATAAATGCAATAATTGTTGTTAAAGACACGCTTGTGAGTGGTATTTTGGTTTGAAGAAATTTACAGATTGTGCTTCCCGTAGGAACTGAACCACAAGCGCGTGGGCAAGTTAGTAAAATAACAAAATTCTAAAAATAATTTTACATAAGTACTATCTTCAAAGGAAAATTCCAATATTATCATGATAAATAGTTTAGATTCAATCCATCGAACGAAGTCAATAGAAAAGTAATAAATTAATGAACTTCCAAGCATAGCTGCAAGGCGTTGAAATAATTAATTATCCCATTATTACTTTTTAATGAACTTATCTCCCTTTATTAATCTATTACCTCCCTTTAAATTATCGATTTTCTTACAGCGATGTTGCAGTGGGAATTCGATGTTTAATTTTAATCTTTGCACATTTTCTCGTTTGAGGAACATCATTAAAATCATCATTAATCGGTATTTACTCCCCAAACTTACATAATTTATACACCCTTGCACGAGTAATCCATGCTACAGCTTCGCTGATTTCATGCTCACGTCGAAAAATAGATACCTATCGAATCTTAGCGCAGAAATAAAGACTCATATACCTATAATTCTGGCCCATTAAGCTTTATATTAGAGCGAGTGTATACGTAAAAAGCGTCTGGGAATTCCAAGGAAAAACATTAAAGCAAACTTCAATGAGCAGCTATTACCTAAACTACATATCTGGTAACCGAGCTTGGGCCAGATTTGTTTATTTTTGTAAATCGGTTTGTTTATTCATTAAGTTCGGTATTTTGTTCAATTGTAGTGTTTGTATATAACGTAAGTGTTTACATTGCGTGAGTCTAGGAACATAAAAAAGCCACTTATTCGTATGTGAGAAATTGAGAAGGTATAGTACGGGAATATTGACCTGAAACTCTTGATTGCATTACAACAGATAATTAATTTACAAAGTAGGTACATTGAATCGAACTATAAATATATGCCCTGTGTAACTGTGATACTCTCATTCTGTTGAGGTTCTATATAACTTTAAATGTGTTGATTTTAGTAATAGATACAGCACTGGGGTCTAGCAATATGCTTTCCTTGGTTTATGGATGTGCCGATTAAAATGTCATTTTCGGTAGTTTTCGTCATATCTATTTAACACTTCAAAAGACGCTGCCCTACTGTAATCTGTTCCTAATTACCAATTTTTCACTGAAAGACCCTACCCTCCCCGTGAGTGCATTTTTATCATCAATTTTCTTAAACTTCAGCAGCCGTCCAAGCATTGTTACTACATTTACCCAAGGCTGTTCAAATTACTTGCTGGAGTTTTTATCTTCGACATGCATACAGAAAACTTTCTACTTGGCTTGAGAGACCACAGTTTTCACTCATCTGTTATACATTATCACCACGCTTCACATTATCACATAGGTCTACAATATATGCTTAAGGCGTCACGTTCATATTTTCATCGCAGTTCGTGTATCTTCGGCAAAGTCCGTTACCCACGATTAAACGTACGGAAAAGGAAATCAACCTTGAAAATACCCTAGAACGCTTTAATTTGTTAACGAAAATTACCGATATTTCAGCGAGAGTTCGAAAGCTCCCTGTCACGAGGTACCTTAAATCGTTCAACTACCAATCCAAGCTCATTTTTACCGAAAACAAAATGGCATCGAAAAAACAACAATATTTGGACCTGTTCGGCAAATGGAAGTAACGGTACAGCGAAAAAATCTAAGCCTTTTTACATCAATCACCCAAAGCGATTTACCATTCACCTAAACTAGTAATGATATCCCAAAATTATGGAACCAAGAAATTTTCTACGTCGGTAACTCCGTAATCTTTCTTACAGAACCGGATTCCATTTTAGTTCTGGATTCAGACGTTACATCCGGGGATTTGGGGAAGAGCAAGTTTCATACAGGCATTGTACATATGTTGAGGGTGTGAGAGCAAAACGGCTCTAAATGATATTGAATGAAGAAGCACATAGAAGCTTTTTCGCATTGACCCTTAGATATATAGATGCAGATACAAGCATCCCGTACTTTTGTTTTAACCCTCTTTTTCATCAATTACCACCCATTAATTATCGCCCGTTCTTTACATATTTGTTACAGAGATTTGAACAATTAACTTCATCTTCAGTTCGTATTTGTGAAGCGCCCCCTCCCACATCACCTTTCGATTATAATGATTTTATAATTATGCATGAGCCCCACTGGGAATTTGAAATTCGACAGAGTACACATATTTATTGGACTACCCTCTTCATCATTTTTACTGTCATGTTTAAACAATCAATTTACGCACATTCATCTCTACATACTCCAGCAGATGCAGTTTATTAGACCGATCCCTCATGATACAGTTCAAACAACGAAAGCATGTGTCCATATTGCTGAAGAAAATTTGCAATAAATGTCGACTGCATGCTTTCTGAGTTGTATTTATAGCTAAGGCGAGTTCTTAGCATTTAGTCGAATAATCTAGAACATATTACTGTTAAACTTAGCATGTGGTCGGAAATGACGTCATCAGATACAGGAAATGACATCACTATTTGTTTTAAATTGATTGTCTATGCTCAAACCAGTCATAAATGGCTGTTTTGTATATAGTTTCCATATCAAATGTTAAGCCGTTCTTTCGACATGCCATATTGAAAAGAGTTTTACACATTCTTTCAATTAGATCAACATTGTTGTGGAAATAGCGTCTTTCATTTATACAAGATATGACATCATATATTGTGACGTAATTACTGAAAGTAGTGTTAAAACACTAGTTAATGGCGGGAAGTTTCGAATGTTCAAACTCTCAAATTGTTATAACATTATTTGTGAACTGTATACAACACACCAACAGTGGAATTTGAAGCAACAATAAAACGATAAAACGAATCAAGCAGTGGTATATAGCATAGCAAACGTACACTCACGCCACTCAAAACAAATATAAAACAAGAGATTATAATAGATAGATCTTACACGCTACAGGAATCGGAAAGTTTGAAATAAACAGATGGCAGTAAAAACAAAAAATCAAACAGAAAAGAGAGAGAAAGAGAGAGAAACACAAGAAAGGATTGAAAAAAAGTAAAACTGGCAAGAAATTAAAATGGTTGCAAAAACTCACAACCAAATTGCACACAAATTCGGACACTACATACTTCCGAAATAACTGCTACAAAGGGAAAGTTCTAAAAATAGGCTTTTGGCATGCAAGAAGGTCATGACCAGAGACCAAAAGAAACAAAAACCACACTCTATAAATAGAAACCTCGTGTCTACTGTCAATCAAACAAGGAAACTCTCTGTTGACCACAGCAAACCACGCCCTCTACTTACAGTCAACGGGGGCTTCGCTTATTAAAATCCATGAATATTCATAAATTCATTAAATCCACCTTTCTTTCCTACGAACCTCCCTTTTTTGAAGAGCATATCATTCGACCACTTTGCACCAAGAACACACAACTTTTATTCCACCACTACGCTTTTAACACCTCCTTAAAACTTAAAAACATATTCAAATGATATGCAAATTAGCTTAATGAATATTCACACTTACAAATCCATATCCACGACTTTTTCCGGTCTGTCTGTCAGTAATAACGACGGCCTCTTCAATGTCCCCGAACTTGTCGAAGAATTCTCGTAAAGATTTGTCTGAAAGGAGAAATAGAAACAATCTAATGGTTAAACAATATTCATGTTTAGGGTCATACGAATAATTAAAAACATTATTTAAATTAGACCAGATATGGGTTGCCACTGATCTGACTGAAAGACGAATAGTAAATTGTGCCATATGAGAGAATCGAACTTGCTTTTTGGAAAACGTCAACACATGTGCAGTAAGACTACCATAGGTGTGCACAAAAGTGGTCACGTGAATGAGGTGGTCTTAATTACAGAGTGTGTGTCTTGTTATGCGGTCTTTTATCTGAGCTATACAAGGTTATATTTTCTGGGTGAATTTAAGGTACACGTACATTCAAGTGTATGTGTTTATCTGTGTATGTGTTGATAGAATTGTGAAATCGAGAGGGATCTAAAGACCGAGCTATGTGGAAGCAGATACGCCACAAACGCATTCATTCCTGATTATATTTTGGTAAGTTAAGAAGCCTTCGACTGAATCCATGAAATATCGTTGAAATCTGAACAGTATAACAAAGTGCGATAACTGGCTAAAGTATCGTGCCTCATGGAGAGAAACCTGTCTATTTTCTCCAAGGGTGCCTTGTATGTTTAAACATGCTTCGCGCCTGATAAGCCATCTAATGGTGTTTAATACTGCTGATGTAACGATGCAATTTGACTAGAACATATTCGTTTGATCGATAAAAGTTCTTGGTTTTAAGGCACTTCATTGATTCGATCGTTTCCGTATGTAATCGGTAATTTCCGTGATTTAATAGTTAATATTCGTAGGTCTATGTTAACGAGAGCTATTCGTCTGTAATAATGATCAAATCTGATTTCAGCTTCGTTATCACTTGACAGCGTGATTTTGACTGGGTGACGAATTCTACCGACGATACACGAACATTGTTAACGTCGTTATGTATGGAACACCTTAAGATTGGAAATAGCCTTTAATCTTCTAGTAATCTTTTGGCAATTCGAACTTTTAGCATTTTAGCACCAGAGCTCATTTGTTTCGATAACAGCTCTGAAGCAAAGGTGTGAACATTTCTGAACACTCGTTAATCTTGCAATAATATCTTTCCAAAAAAAAACAATTCAAGTTTGTTTACTACTTTTAAAAGTATCAGAAACAGTTATATTTAGTTCTCGATATAAATAATTCTCGTTGTATTGATTAAACCACGCAACGGAGTTAATAGTTCTAATCTTACTCACCAAATCTAAGACAAATCGAACAGTTCTGATTAAGATGGGTCAAGTTAGTATACAGAACAAGTGGATTCAAATGCATGATTTAATTGAAGAAATTATACCTGGCACTAAAAACATCATAGCATTTACAAATTGAAAAATAGTTTTGGTGTGTAATGTGCGGGTTTTCTCGGCAAAAAAACCCCCTTAGCTTAAGTGTAAAACGCGGATTTCTATAATATGCTCGCAGTTTTCAAATTTGAAACTTAAGTACTTGTTTATTGTCTGTTAAGCACTGGGACCAGATTGTTCGTTTGAAACTTCAGTAGATCTACATCCTTCTTCACAAGTTTTCAATATTCGGATTATTTGGAAACAGTTAAGCTAAACACAGCGCACGATGTTGCGGATGCATTTCAATGTTAAGTCGTCATTAGTTTTAACAGCAGCGTTTAAATGAAGCAGTAAGTTGAAGAAACAGTTAGAAACACCTGGAAATCAATCGTTCTTTTATCACTGTTTTCTCAAGTTTGCATTGTTAAAGAATACAAGTTTACTGGGTATTTTCTAGCCTATATTACACGGTTTAAAATGGAGAATAAAGGCTAAATTATACATGTTACAATGAAAAATCGATTTACCAATATACATTACACTACATGTAGATCTATTTGACTTCAAAACTGATAAAATTATTTCTCAGCTCAGTATGTTCTGTTTGAAAGGATATGTCTTAAAATTCCGATAAGTAGCTCATCGCATATCAGGAAAGGTGTTGATATTTCACGTACAGAAATACTACAGGGGTTATAAAAATCTGTATCACACAATAAATAACGCTTATATACAATAGGTGTGGTATTAAAAACCGCGAGAATTTGACTGCAATAAAACTTTTTATATCACAAAGACCTGGGGACGCTTGTTTGCTCATGGTTAACAGACGTTTGAATGCTTGTTTATCCGCACAGCTGTATTTCACTTCTTTCTTTCCATCAAACAAAGACTCTACCGCACTAGATTCCGTTTTGTCATTACTATAGGGTAGCGGTTTTTAGGACACCTGAAGCTTTTTTCGATGATTCAGCCTTTGCTACACTCAGGGATCCCTAATAGTTTCAATGACTTTAATGCATACGTAAATCGACCTTTATCAACTCTAGACACAGAAAAGAAGGTCACGTGATCAAGTTTGTCAAAAAGGGTGTTTACAAATGACATAAGGTGATGTGTTTCGATTAAAATGAGAGATCTCGATTTTAAAGAAACGTTAGGGTGTTAAACGCTGTTCCGAAATCGAACTAACAAAGTCATTATAGGGTATTAATGTGCTAGTAATAGATCATTAAAAAGGGTACCACGTGGGCCCAAGAAAGAAAACATGTTGAAACCGATACCTGAACGTTAAGAGGGTAAACAATAAGGTACAAATGGAAAGAAAAGAACCCATAAACAACGCAACAACAGGGCTCTCTTTGTTTGACTCAAATGTAGTATGAAAACTCGGTTAATTTATTTTGACTTTGACACTGTTTTGAACACGCTTTTACGTTTGACATCTACACTGGTATAGCACGCGTTAATAGAACAGTTTGAAACTTGTTAAATGAAGCCCTAAGAAACCGTTTAACTACACTCCAACAAGGAAAACCCCCAGACACGGACCAACCGTATTAAGCACATCTTCAATGTACACTGTAACAGGGGACAGTTCATAATATTCATTACCAGAAAAGTATGAAACCCGTTTGTTTCAGTTACACAATCATAATTCGAAGTAGACACCACTTTTAAACTGACTATTAAACTGTTCCTATTCAATACTCTTACAAGGCCAGTAGATATATACATGTACATAACAAGACACTCTTCAGAGGAAACGTGTCGTACTATATTGTGTTCGTCTATTTGACAGTTCCGTACTTAAAACATAAACACCGTGTCATAAATGCGTCTTCATCTATACAACATGAACATGATTTTGCACCTGTATCATAGACAGTAATTCAATCTAAAGTAGTTTGAAATGACTTCATGCCAAATGTTGAATAGATTGTTTGAATGGACCAAGGTTTGCGTTAAAGCTGTACAGATATGAATTGGAACTATCTTAAACGTCGTTAAACTTCCCCAGTCAACGTATATACCCTTGACAATCATATTTTTCACAATCAATTGCATACTAATCTTGTTTCTGTTTTCTTTTTGTGTTTCTTTATTATATGTTTGAAGAGTTAGAAATGTTACTATGGTAAGATTGACTAGGATGAAACCAGTGTTGAGATACACCAGTGGTTGAGATACCCCAGTGGTTGAGATACCCCAGTGTTGAGATACCCCAGTGTTGAGATACCCCAGTGTTGAGATACCCCAGTGTTGAGATACCCCGGTGTTGAGATACCCCGGTGTTGAGATACCCCGGTGTTGAGA